>Ga0099364_10000235_pt1 | contig 91246 bp, 87 predicted proteins | sample TergutTh196P3_FD_73070 | JGI IMG/M metagenome (GOLD analysis project Ga0099364, IMG submission 73070) | Microcerotermes parvus P3 segment gut microbial communities from Pointe-Noire, Republic of the Congo - Th196 P3 | ecosystem: Host-associated > Arthropoda: Insects > Digestive system > Gut ...
GACAATCACCATTGATGCGGCAATTAATTGTCAATCGTCAATTGTACATTGTCAATTGAATAAAAGTTGGCGGTTGGAATTCGGGGGTTGAAAAGTTAATCCCCGACATCGAACCGCCAACGGAATTAGGAGGAAAAAATGTTACCAATCACATCGGAAATTAAATATGTAATGCCCGGCGAAGTATCGGAAAAATATCTCGACCCTAAAGACGGCGAGTCCTTAATTAAAAGAGCCGAGCATATATTCAAAGAAATCTTGCCGCCATACGGTTACGCCGTTCGGGACAAGCAAATTGAATTGGCACAGCACATTCTAACCGTCGCAGGCAAAAGAGGAATAACTCTCGCCGAATCCGAGGTTGGAACAGGCAAAACTCTCGCCTATCTCATTGCTGCCGCTTTAATCAAACGGGGACGATTAAATGACTCATTTTTGCGGGGGCATTATCCCAACCAAAGCTATGCGGCTTCGGCAAATATGCCCGTTATAATTTCAACATCAAGCATCGCTCTGCAAAATGCCATAATAAAAGATTATATTCCTGAATTATCAAAAATACTGTTAAAGCACGGAGTTATCCGTTCGCCGCTTACCGCAGTAATCCGCAAGGGCAAGGAGCATTATATCTGCGAGAAAAGGCTTCAGCGGTTTTACAGCAAAGCAGATGAGGAGATTAAAACCTTGCTTTATCCGTTTCTTGACAAGCACTCTGCATTTGATATGGCGGACAATAAGTTTGACGGTTTTTCATCATATATTAAGCGGAATATCTGCGTTTCGGGCAGGTGCAATGATGATTGCCCTCGCTTTGAAAAATGCCGATATTCGAGATATATTAAGAAAGCAACCAATGCAACTATTGACTTTCAAGTCACCAATCACAACTTTTTCTTAGCAGATACTCGTCACAGAGCAGAGGGGAAATGCCCGCTACTTCCTAATTATCAGCTTGCGATTATAGACGAAGCCCATAAATTCTTGTCGGCGGCTCGGTCGATGTATGGCTTGGAACTTGCCGAATGCGAAATATATGAGCTTTGCGGGGAAATCCACAGCTTTACATTTGAAAATTCAAGCGGCGGCGTAAATGTACATAAACTTACCAAAAAGTTAGAGGGGCAAGGGCAAAGGCTGTTTAGAAAATTAACCGCCAACATTCCCGAAGAACAGCCCAATGATGAAACGGAACGCTACCCTGCAATTTTTGATTCGGACGTTGACCGTCACTTAAAAAACATCTCCTCTATTTCGCAAAATTTGATTTACGCTATAGAAGACAGCCGAATCCAAGAATTTCATAAATCCCGCAGGGCGACGGCTTTATGGAAACTTAACGAACTAAGCGAACGTGCGGCATCGCTCCGAAAGCAAGCTGAACTTATCTTTTGGCTCGAAAAAGAAAAGTTAGGAGATAGGGCATTTTCAACGCTCCACTCAATCCCAAAAGACATTGACGTTCGCTTGCATAAAGATTTATGGAGCAAAGGAATTCCGATTATTTTAACATCGGGAACGCTTTCGGCTTCGGGCGATTTTACAAGAGCCAAAGAAACTCTCGGACTTGATAAAATACCGCAACATAAACTGTTTAGTGCAACAATGGCATCGCCGTTTGACTACAAAAACAATACGCTTTTGTATATCAGCGAAACAACGCTTTTCCCTGATAACAACAAAGAATATCTCATAAATATTGCCAACGAGATCGAGAAATTAATCAAAGCTTCAAACGGTCACGCCGCCGTTCTGTTCACTTCCTACAACGCTATGGGTCAGGTACACACTATCCTAAAAAGTCGCAATCTGCCGTTTCCGATGTTCCGTCTTGAACGAGGCGGGGTAAATGCAATAGAGAAATTTAAGAAAAGCGGAAACGGCGTGTTGTTGGCTTCGGGGGCATTATGGGAGGGCATTGATATACCCGGCGATACTCTTTCAATGCTAATCATTGTCAAACTCCCGTTTGCTGTTCCCGATTCAATCGGCGATTACGAGCGTTCTTTATGCGGCAACATTGAGGAATACAAGGCAAAAGCAATTGTCCCCGATATGCTTGTTAAACTCAAACAAGGCTTCGGGCGGCTGATTCGCTCCGAAACCGATACAGGCGTTTGTGCTATTTTAGACAGTCGAGTAAATTCGCATGGTTCATATCGGAGTAAAGTTTTAGCGACTTTGCCTGAATGTCGGGTAACTTCTGATATTTTGGAGGTTAGGGAATTTATTTGTTGTAAGAAATCGCGGGGATATTTTAGATAACGGGAGGTTGAAGTTATGATTTCAAGTCTTGAACATATGAAAAATATTGACGTTCGCACGGTAAATCCCGACGAGCTTGTCGACATTAAGAGTGTAACAATTAATACAACTTTACCGCAAAATGAGCGGTTGCTTGACTATTTGGGGCAAATCAAAAATCCCTATTGTTTTAAGCACGGTAAAACTGTGATAAAGATAGCTTTTGCAGATACGGAGGCTACGTTGGAGGACAGGCTTGAGAAGTATCTGCTTTCAATCTGAGTTCGTCATAACCGATAAAATAACTATACTTTTTTCTACCCCGAAAGCCAAATAAAGACTTGCAAACCGCCCTCAACTATGTTAACATAGAATTGGGATTAATACGGCGGAACTCTGCGTGTTGTTGGCTTTGGCAAGCAATTCTTGTTTGCTTCGGGTAAATAACATACGGAGGTTTTTTGCATGGAAAATACTATTAAACAATGGCAAGCTGCCATTTATCTGCGGCTTTCAAAAGAGGACGGCGACAAAGAGGAATCGGACAGCATAACTAATCAGCGAGAATTATTGCTCTCACATATTGAGCGGAATCTGCCCGATGTTTCGATTGTAACAGAAAAGGTTGACGACGGATTTTCGGGGGCGAATTTTCAACGTCCGAAATTTATTGAAATGATGGAAGAAATTAAAGCGGGGAAAATCAACTGCGTAATAGTCAAGGATTTATCTCGCTTCGGCAGAGATTTCGGGGAATCGGGAAAGTATATTGAACACGTTTTTCCTTTCCTCGGAGTTCGGTTTATTTCAGTCAATGACGGCTACGATTCGCTCAACAAAAAAGACAGAAATTCAGATTTAGTCGTTCCCGTCCTAAACCTGATAAACGATGCTTATTGCAGGGATATATCGGTTAAAATCCGCAGTCAGCTTGAAACTAAGCGTAAGAAAGGCGATTTTATCGGAGCATTTGCAGTTTACGGATATGTGCGTGATATGAATAATCGGAATAAACTCGTTGTTGATGAAGCCGCCGCCGATATTGTGAAACTCATATTTCGTTGGAAACTTGACGGAATGAGTGCATTGGCAATTTCAGATAAACTCAACAAGATGGGCGTTTTATCTCCATATGAATACAAAAAGTCGCTTGGGTTGAATTATTCCGCTCCGTTTGCCAAATCAAGCAGGACATTATGGTCTGCGGTTGCCGTTTTTCGCATTTTAAAAGATGAAACTTATCTCGGAGTTATGGTTCAAGGCAAATGCTCAACGCCGAATCACAAAGTTAAAAAGCGATTTATCAAACCCGAATCAGATTGGGCAAGAGTAGGCGGAACACACGAGGCGATTGTCGCACTTGACGACTTTAACCTTGCCGCAAGATTAATGGAATCCGATACACGAACATCGCCGGGGGCTGAAACAGTCTATCCGTTTTCGGGAATGGCAAAATGCGGATTATGCGGCGAGAACATGATTCGCAAGACTGTTAAATCAAACGGCAAAAGCTATGTATATTATGTCTGTTGCCGCAGTTGCAAAGGTGTTCGCATTGCTGAAAAAGATTTAACCCAAGCGGCGGAAATTACACTTCGTTCGCATATTAACAACATCATTAATCTTGAACGCATACTTGATTTCATAGACGGTTTGCCGCTAAAAAAAGACGAGGTTCAAAAATTAGATGGGCAAATAACAGCACGCCGCTACGAGATTGAGCGTTACGAAAAGCTTGTGTTTTCATTGTATGAAAGCCTGCAAAGCGGGGTTATAACCGAAGAGGAATACCGTCAAATGAAAGCTCGGTATAATAATCTAAAAAACGATGCCGAGCAAGCGGTTTTGTCGCTTTCAAAAGAAATTGACGATATTATCTCACTCGGAGGGGAGAAAAATAATTGGATTGAACATTTTCGTCAGCATAATGATTTCACAAATATAACCCGCAGAATGGTGATTACTTTGTTTGATGTAATAACAGTTTATCCTGAGTCAAGGCTTGATGTTTTATTTCGCTATCGCTATGACTATGAAAGAGCAATTAGTTTTGCATTGGCTGTCAGCCAAATTCACAAAATTCCCGAAGCTGAAGTTCTGAGAGAGGGGGCGGCGTAAATGGCAAGAGTAAGCAGAAAGGGTAAAGGCACGGCGGGAACTGTCGCCGCCGAACCCTCAATTAGAATATGGAATACAGCCGTTTACGCTCGGCTCTCGGTTGAAGATAGCGGGCGTAGAGGAGCGGACACGATTGAAACTCAAATTGAATTGGTATCATCGTATATATCGCAACAACCGCATTTATCGCAATTTGACATATATGCAGACAACGGTGTAAGCGGAAAGGACTTCGAGCGACCGTCATGGAATCGGCTTATGGACGATATTAAATTCGGCAAAGTTGACTGCGTTGTCGTCAAGGATTTATCTCGGTTTTCACGCAATTATATTGAAACTATTGAATATATAGAGAAGATATTTCCTTTTATGGGCGTTAGGTTTATCAGCGTGAATGATGGTTACGACAGCGTGGTATCAACAGGGAATAACGAGCGATTGATTATTGCTTTGAAATCTCTTGTGAACGACCAATATTTAAAGGATATTTCGAGAAAAATATGCTCATCGGTGAAACTAAGGCAGGAGCGGGGCGAGTATACCAGAGGTTTCGCTCCATACGGGTATTCAAAATCAGATATTGAAAAAAACAAGCTGATTGTTAATCCCGATACAGCTCCTGCTGTCAGAAATATGTTTGAATGGCGTGCGGAAGGATTAAGTCATGCCAGAATATGCAAAAGGCTCAACGAACTTAATATTCCTACTCCAAATGAATATGTCCGGCAAAAGTTTGATAAATTTCACAGCGATTTTTTCAAATCTTCCGGTTGGAGAACACAGACTCTTAAAGGAATACTGGCAAATCCTGTATACATCGGAACGCTTGAACTTGGCAAGCAATGTCAAAGGCTTTATGAACACAAGCCCTGCACCAACGTCCCACGCGAGGAATGGCTGAAATTTGAAAATGTCCACGAGCCTATTATAAGCATGGAGTTGTGGGAAAAGGTTCAGTCTGTCGATAAAGCGGCAAGAGAGGCTTATCCCAAAAGTGCCGACCGCCCTCCGAGAGAGGAAAATCTCTTTAAGAGTTATATGATTTGCGGCATATGCAGGGCGAAAATGTCAAGGCAATATAGCCAAAAAACTATGGTAAGCGGGAAGATTTGGAGTACATATTATTATCTCTGCCCCTTACACAAAGAGCATCCTGCGGAACAATCTTATCGCTCCATACGTTACGATACAGTTGAGAATTCGGTGTTTCCTTTAGTTTTTGAAAGACTTAAATCTGCGGCAAATCTCGGCGAAATTATCGCTAAGAGAATGAAGCGGCAAAGTAATCCGAAAGACGTTCTTAACGCCGAAATAACCCGCATTTCGTGCGAATTAGAGGTGATAAATCAGCGTATTGCAGGACTGTATGAAAATTACGTTGACAAACTGCTGACCGAGCAAGAATATGTCGGTTTTAAAGCTGAATATTCAAATCGGGCTGAAACACTTAAACAGAGAATTGACGAGTTATCGCAACGTGCGGCGGTTATATCTGACATATCTGAATCGGATAACAAGTGGCTGAAAGCGGCGAGGGATTTTCAAAATCCGAAAAAACTCACAAGAGAAATGCTCGAAGCAATTGTTGAACGGATTGAAGTTTTCGGCAATGACCGTATTGAGGTTATTTGGAAATTCAAAGATGAATTTGAGTTGCTTCAATCAATAGCGGCACAAGAATTTGAAGAGGGGGTTGCGTGATGTCGGCTATAGCGTTATATCTCAGAATTTCACAAGATGATAACAACACGGACGAGAGTTGTAGTATTGCAAATCAACGCAATTTGCTTAGTTCCTATGTCGCTAATGATTCCGTTTTCTCAGGTTGCGAGATTCTTGAATTTGCAGATGATGGTTGGTCGGGTATGAATTTTGAACGCCCGAAAGTACAGGAATTGCTTGAATTAGCGAAACGGGGAAAGATTCAGACTATAATTGTCAAAGATTTAAGCCGTTGGGGTAGGAATTATTCGGAAGTCAATGAGCATCTTGACAGGATTTTCCCCTTTCTCAACATTCGTTTTATCAGCGTTAATGATAATTACGACAGCTTGGATTATAAAGGGCAAACCGCTCCGCTTGACGTTGCTTTCAGTTCCCTTATGCACGATATTTATTGCAGGGAATTATCTGAAAAAGTGAAACAAAGTCATTTAGCAAAAGCACTTAAAGGCGAATATATCTGCGGCACGGAATTTTTCGGCTACGCTCGTTCTAAAACAGAAAAAAACAAGCTTGTTGTTGACGAAACGGCGGCTGTTACTATCAAACGTATTTTTGATATGGCTTGCGAGGGTATATCCGCCGCAAAAATTGCCGCCGCCCTTAATGAGGATAATGTTGATACAGCCTTAACTTTAAGGGGGCGAAACGGCAAATCGACTCTTGGTTTTAAGCTTGATGAAAAGGGACGTTCATATTGGGCGGCGACACAGATTGCACGGATATTAAGCGATGAGCGATACACGGGAACAATGGTTTGTTTCAAAACAAGACCTGTTTCGCCCGGCAGTAACAAAGATTTGAAATTGCCGGAAGCCGTCATACTGCATTTGCAAAAGCGCTAAACTCAAAAGAGGGCAAGGTTGTTATGACGGAAAAATATATCTTGATGATTTAAAATCAATTATTCTATCGGCGGTAAAAGCTGAAGCCCAAAAAGTTTTTGACAATCGGCAGAAAATCAGAGCGGCAGACAAACAAAGCAATTCAGGAAAAGCAGAGATTTTAGCGGAACATAAGCAACTACTATCACGAATCGGACAGTTGGAACTCCAAGTCATTGTTCTTTATGAGGGTTTTGCAGACGGAAAGCTTGATAAGACCGAATACATCAAAGCAAAATCGGATTTAAATGCGAAATTATATAATGCGAAAATCAGTTTGACTGAGTTGGATTTTAAACTGCAAGGTTTTGAGGAACATACAGTAAAGCATGATGATGAGCCGCTATTAAAACGCATTTTGGACTCCGAAGATTTGACGAAAGAGATGATTTCGCCGATTGACAAAATTATTGTTTATGACCCTGAACGAATTGAGATTCGGTTTGATTTTGGGGATACGAATATTTGAGTTTATTTAAATTGCGGCGGCGGTGATTGGGTTCATTGCCGCTTTCTTTAAATCTAAAAAGCATAAGAGTTCTTGCCTTTGCTTTGCTCAAAGACATAGAAAGTTTACAATATTTTTTTAGTCTTTGCTTGACAGAAGCTTATTTGCGGCTATCAAAAGAGGACGGTGACAAAGTTGAAAGTGACAGCATTGCAACGCAAAAAGCGATTTTGGAGCGGTATTGCAAAGAGCATAAAATCGGCGTTTTTGATATGTATATCGACGATGGCTGGAGCGGTATGAATTTTCGCAGACCCGCTTTTCAACGAATGAAATCCGACATTGAGGCGGGGAAAATCATGCAAGTTATAACCAAAGATTTATCCCGCTTGGGGCGTGAATATCTTGAAACGGGAATGTATATTGAGATATTTTTTGCGAATTACGGCGTTCAATATATCGCTGTGAATGACAATGTGGACAGCAAAATCGGCACGGGAATGGATATTATGCCGTTCAAAAATCTCATAAACGATATGTCGTCAAAAGACACGTCAAAAAAGGTGAAAACAGCGTTAATCGCTCGGCAAAAGCAGGGAAAATTCATTGGAAACAAAGCTCCCTACGGCTACAAAAAAGACCCGAATGATAAAAATCATTTGGTGATTGATGAGCGTTTCGCACCTGTTGTCCGCAAGATTTTTACGCTTGCAAAAGACGGTTTGGGTATTGCAAAAATCCGCAAAATTCTGACGGAAGAAAAAATCCCCCGCCCCGCCGCAAGTGCAAATGACGACGGTCACAATATGGCAAATTGCAACCTTGAATCTGAAGAAAACCGCTGCTTTTGGAGTAATAATTCTGTGCGTGATATTCTGCGGAATCCTGTTTATGCGGGACATATCGCTGGGCAAAAAAGACCGAAAGTTTCAATGAAAAGTGAGAAGCGGGAACGTATGCCGAGCGACAAATATTTTGTTGTTGAGGACTGTCACGAACCGATTATTACGCCCGATGAATGGAGGCTTGTGCAAGACTTGATTACAAGCCGTTCGCGCGGGAAAATGGGTAGTGCGGGCTATGAAAATATCTTTGCGGGGATTGTGAAATGTGAAACTTGCGGTTACGCAATGACGGCGGCAAAAGCCAATCGGCGCAAGCGTCCCGACATTATCGACTGCGTTCAATATTCGTGCAACAACTACCGCACTTACGGTACTTCCGCTTGCACAATTCACGCTTGTGAAGCACGGGATTTGCACGATGTCGTACTCGCCGATATTCAAAAACACGCTGAATTAGCAGTCAACAACGACCGAAAAATGGCACAGAGAATCGCAAAACAACTGAATTTGACGGGGCAAAAAGAAAGCAGCTCCGCTAAAAAAGAACTTGCAAAATCAAAGACACGATTAGCTGAACTTGACAGGCTTTTTGCGAAACTCTACGAGGACAGAGCAGCCGAAGAAATCAGCGAATACAACTATAAAAAGTTATCCGCAAATTACGAGCGTGAACAAATTGAGTTGGAACGTAAAATCGGCGAACTGGAGCAGGAAATGTTAAAAAACAAGGTTGATTTGAATAATGCCGAACTGTTCATTACAAACATCAAAGAATGTGCGGAAATCACGGAGCTATCGGCGGCGTTGCTTAATCGCTTAATCGACAAAATTACCATTTCCGAACGTGAAATGATTGACGGCGAAGTCACACAGAAAATCACAATTTATTATAAGTTTATCGGGAATTTCACGTGAAATTCCCTTACATTAAATAAATGCAACGTGAAGTTTGTCCGACTTCTGCGGGACGCCACGGGGCGGGGCATCCAAATCATGCAAAGCAATCAATTTATTTTGCATATTTGTCCCCGAACCCATCGTCGCCGTTGAGCCAAGCAAAACCTGCACTTTACCCTGCCTAACCTTTGAAAAAAGCTCTTTTTTCTTGTCCTCGCTGTCAAATTCGTGAATAAATGCAACCTCTTCTTTCGCAACTCCTTTTGCTACAAGTTTATCACGAATGTCATCGTAAACATTGAAAAAACCGTTATTTTTCGGTGTTGAAAAATCGCAGAAAATTAATTGTGTGGATTTTTGCGGCGTTGCGTCAAGATGAGTTTTGTGGACATTATCAACGCAGACGCTGACTTTAGTACCCGGTTCATCGAGCAAAAGCGGGTTAATTAATCTTGAATCCGATCCGATTTTAAGCCCACCATTTGTGATGCAAAGCATATTGTCCTGTTCGGGTGGAACCTCTTTTCGCTGAACTTTTACGGCACGTTTCGACAAATCCGCAACCATCTCTTTTTGGTGCTGTGTCGGCTGAACGACAACATTATGAAATGTCACATTCGGCACTTTCAAATCGGGTAACATATCGGCAGTTTTAATGTCGGCACATTCTTTGAATATACCCATAGAAAGTGATTGCACAACGTGGAATAGCGTTATTGACGGACAAACCCCGACTAATACATCATCTAATCTTTGGAAAAATTATGAATTATTCAAAGGGAAAATACAGGACAGCGATTATTCATTGCAAGAAATATTTGAGGCTATTGGAAAATTAGAAATTGTCTATATTCAGCTGGAAACAGGAAAAGAGAATCCGCAAATAATATTCGAGAGCATTAATTCAACAGGACTTTCTTTAACACAAGGGGATTTGATAAGAAATTTTCTGCTGATGAATTGCGAATCATAGGAAAAACAAATACACCTCTATAAGGATTACTGGGTTAAAATATAACAGCACTTGACGACACTTATGATTCCGGATTTTGTGCGGGACTATTTCTCTATGAAAATGAGTAATTTAGTAAATAAAAATGATGTTTACAAAAAGTTTAAGCTTTATTTTGCGAAAGAATATAGTGGCACAGAAGAGGATTACCTAAAAGAATTATGTCGTTATTTGAAAAAACATTAAGGCATGAAACTTTCATTGGTCAGCATTTAGCAGAGCCTGCAAATAGCGACTACAAGTATAGAAGTAAATCGCCGAATGAAATATATCCGGGTTATTATGCCGAAATAGGACGTTCGGCACAAGACCTTATGTTTTTTACTCAAATCGCAGCAGAAATTTATGGTTTTCAAGATGAAATTTATTTTACACTTAAACGAAAATAAATAGCTAAGAATGATACTCCGAACAATAATTTTTTAGCTGTTGAATAATTATAACGATTTGAACATAGATTCTCACAATCGTTATTCTACCGCATTAAATGCTTATTCAAGCTTTTTAAAATCTCAAGATATTGGCATATAGTGGGATGCAGACTGGATTTTACTCCAACCCATACCCCACCCGCTTCCCCTTCATAGGCTCACTCCGCCCCTTTATCCTCCCGCAAAACCCCCTCAATAACTTTTTCGTCTAAATCTGCTATATCAGAAATATTATTTTCAGTCAAAAATATCAGCATATTTGCTGCGTTCTTGACATTAGCAATATCTTGATAATGTTGCGATTTTCCCGACTGCGACTGTTGTGATAAAATATCTTGAATAACATTCGCGAGCATAGGCTTTTCGGACTTTTGAGCTTCCACTCTTTTGCGCCGACAGGCACAAAATGCCATCGACAGACCGCACAGTACCACAAAGACTTGCCTGTGGTACATAAGTGCGCCGTTTACTCCATCAACGGATTAAGGCTACCCGAAACGCTTTCCGCTTCGGCGGGTTCGGGCTTGTCGAGAACGACATTCAAGGCTTCGACAAGTACAGCTTTGAATTGCTCATTTGTGAGAGTATCGGCGTTTGCAATCAAGCTTTCTGCGATTACTCCACGCTCAATGAGCCGCTTAGTTCTCGCTTTACGCTCCTCGGATTTTTCCTTTTGAATAAGCTGTTTCCGCTTGTTTTCGAGTTGCCGGATTTGCTCCTTAACGCTGAGGCGTTTTTGGGTTTTTGTTTTTCTCATGGTGGTGAGTTTCTTTCGTAATAAACTTAAGACGGCGAACCGTCTTGTGTATTTTTATTTGCTAATATTAGGGAGTTTCCCTGTGTGTGGGGGGTAGCAATGAACACAGAAAAAATTGCCACATACTCCGCCTTTTTCTCGACTGTCATTGTAGCCCGATACTTGTGATTTTTCTCTCGCTGTTTCGCTTTGTTGATTTCGATTTTTTCAAGATGAACTTTACGAACTCCGAAATCCTAAAAATTTGTAAAAAAATAAATTAACTATATACAAACCCGCAATTTTATGGTATAATATTGATATGTTTTTAAAATACAGTGGGCGGAGGGTTTACATTGGGGAATAAAAAGAGTGCGGCAGTAATGTTCAGCGCGGCGTTGCTTATGGCAACTTCTGCCGTAGGACCGGGGTTTTTAACCCAAACGGCAAATTTTACGGGGGAGCTTGGGGGAAGTTTCGGTTTTGTCATTTTAGTGGCGGCGGTGTTGGCTTTGGTCGTTCAGCTGAATATTTGGCGGGTGCTGTGCGTGTCGGGTCTGCGGGGGCAGGACGTTGCAAACAGTTTGTTGCCCGGGTTGGGATATTTTGTAAGTTTCCTTGTTGTAATCGGTGGAATTGTTTTTAACATAGGCAACGTCGGCGGCGGCGCGCTCGGCTTCAATGCTATGCTCGGTATACCCGAAACAATTGGCTTCTTTTTGACGGGCGGGTTAGCTATCGCCGTGTTTTTAATGAAAGATGCCTTAAAAGCTATGGACAGAATGGTTAAGGTGTTAGCGGGGGTTATGCTGGTGCTTATGTTCGTCGTCATTTTTGTTGTCCGCCCGCCTATGGGGACGGCAATCAAAGAGAGCGTATTGCCCGCCGTGCCGCCGGCGAACCTTTTCTTCCCCATAATAACTATTTTAGGGGGAACGGTCGGCGGCTACATAACTTTTGCAGGGGCACACAGGCTAATCGACTCCAAAGTAACCAAAGAGGAAAACCTGCCGCAGGTGAAGCAAACTGCCGTAATGGGTATCGGAATTGCAACTTTGGTGCGTGTGCTTTTGTTTTTAGCGGTATTCGGCGTGGTGGCGGCAGGTTATGCACTTGACCCCTCTAATCCCGCCGCCGATGCTTTCAAAATTGCTTTGGGGGAAATGGGCTATCGCTTTTTCGGCTTAGTGCTTTTTTCCGCCGCAATCACCTCTGTCGTCGGGGCGGCTTATACCTCGGTGTCTTTTCTGAAAACTTTCCATAGCTCAATTGCCAAAAACGAAAAATGGGTTATCTCCGCTTTTATTGCCTTTTCAACCATTGTAATGGCGGTTATCGGAAGACCTGCGACTTTATTGGTCGTCGCAGGTGCTTTCAACGGCTTGATTCTGCCTGTTACCCTCGGGGTCTGCCTTGTGGCTTCAAGAAATAAGCGGATTATGGGCAAGGATTATAAGCATCCCCTATGGTTGTCGCTTGCAGGAATTGCGGTGCTTGCTTTAACGCTTTACTTAGGGATTCGGTCTTTTGAGGGGATAATAACGCTGTTTAAGGGCGGTTGAGATAGGTGGTATTAAATATGAAACAAACAGCAAAAATTTCAGCGGTGGGCGATTGTGCCGTACTTGTAGAATTAGGGAGCGAAATTTCCCCTGAAATTAACGCCCGTGTAATCAGCTTGGTGCAACTTATAAAGGAACAGCCTATCGAGGGTGCGGCTGATACGATTCCGACTTTTTGCTCCCTACTTGTTAACTACGACCCTCGTGTAATTTCCTATGAAAAAATATGCCGCCGCCTGTCGGATTTGGCTCGGCTTGATACACGAACCGATGAGAAATCGGCAAAGGTGTTTCAAATCCCCGTCTGTTACAGCGGGGATTATGCCCCCGATATAGAATATATTGCAGAGCGGGCAGGTTTGAGTGTACAAGAGGTTATAAAAATCCATTCGGGGCGGGATTATTTGATTTATATGTTAGGGTTTATGCCGGGTTTCCCGTATTTGGGAGGCTTAGATGAGCGTATTCATACGCCTCGCCTTGAAGTCCCTCGTGTACAAATTCGTGCAGGGAGCGTGGGAATCGGCGGCACACAGACGGGCATTTACCCCTTAGATTCCCCCGGCGGCTGGCAACTTTTGGGGATGACTCCCCTCAAAACCTACGACCCGACAAGGGAAAAACCCATACTCTTTGAGGCGGGGGATTACATACGGTTTGTACCTATTGAAAAATCGGAATTTGAGGAAATAAAGGCACGAGTAGATGACGGTTCTTATGAATACAGCTTCTGAGAGAGGGTGAAAATATGGGAGTTCGTGTGCTTAAACCGGGGTTATTGACGACTATACAGGATTTGGGGCGTAACGGCTATCAAAGCCAAGGGTTTGGTGTTTCGGGCGTGATGGACAGGCGTTCTTTTACAATTGCCAATCTGTTGCTTGACAATCCGCAAGACGAGGCGGTTATTGAATTTACCCTAATCGGTCCGACGTTGGAGTTTACATCTGAAACAATCATAGCTGTCACCGGCGGCAATTTTCAGCCTATGGTTAATAAAAGACCCATAAAAATGTATACGGCAATTTATATGAACAAGGGCGATATTTTGGAATTTGCGGGTTGTAAAACAGGTTGCCGAGGGTATATCGCTTTTTCAAGCTTTTTGAATGTCCCGCTTGTTATGGGGAGCCGCTCCACCAATATCAAATGCGGTATCGGCGGTTTTCAAGGGCGTAAATTGCGGGAGCGTGATTTAATTATTTTTCGGCAAAAGCGAAGATACCTGCCGCAATTTTTATCACGAAGCCTTGACATAAACGAATTTCAAAATCAAGAAGAAATTACATTGCGGGTAGTTTTAGGACCTCAAAACGACTACTTTACCGAAAAAGGAATTGAGACTTTTTTGAGCGGTGTCTATACTGTCTCGAAAGATTACGACCGTATGGGTTGCCGTTTGGAAGGACCGATGATTGAATCCAAAGGCGGCACGGATATTATTTCGGACGGAATTGCTTTCGGTTGCATACAAGTGCCGAGCGGCAAGCCGATTATTCTGTTGGCGGACAGGCAGACCACAGGCGGTTATGCCAAGATTGCAACAATAGCGTCTGTTGATATTCCGAAATTAGCACAGCAAAAGCCCGGTAACACCGTCCGCTTTACCGCAGTTACCGTAGAGGAAGCCGCAAAACTTATTTTGGACGAGGAAAGAGAATTTGAAAGCTTCAGAAATGAAATACGCAAACCTTGTGCGGAGGTTTTGACTTCAAGGTTGACGGCTAAAAGGCTGAGTAAGTTGTTTGTAAGGGCGGGAGATTAGGTCATGTTTCAAAAAGTATTAGTAGCGAACCGCGGCGAAATTGCCGTTCGGGTAATAAGAGCCTTGCGGGAAATGGGCATACGCAGTGTGGCGATTTACGCCAAAGAAGATGAACACAGTCTGCACGTTCAGTTGGCAGACCAACGAGCTTGCATCGGCGATGATTTCACACATTACTTTAATAAAGAGCGAATTGTAACATCGGCTTTAGTCTTTGAGGCAAATGCGATTCATCCCGGTTGCGGCTTTCTTGCCGAAAGCCCCGATTTTGCATACCTTTGTGCTAAAAACAAAATAACATTTATCGGTCCCCCTGCCGGTGTACTTGAAAACCTAAACGGCAAAACGAGCATTGACAATCTCAAAGGTTCACAACATATTGAAATACAACTAATCGCCGATAACCATGGGAACATCATAACCTCATGCGAACGCATCCATACCATACGGCAAAAAGAACGAATACTTTTGTCGGAATCCCCATCTCCTGCCATAAGCCCCGCAATGAGGAAAGCCTTAGAAGAAGCGGCGGCAGTCGCCGCTCGAGAAACAGGGTACATAAATGCGGGAACGGCAAAGTTCGTTTTAGATGATGAGGGAAATTTTGAGCTTTCAAAAATAAAACCCTGTATTCAAGCGGGGCATGGAATTACCGAAATGGTAATGGGCATGGATTTGGCAATTGAGCAGATTCGGGTTGCCGCAGGGGAAAGCCTCAATCTTTTTTCCGATGTAAAAATGACGGGGCACGCTATGGAATGTAGGATTTATCCCGAACCAACGGTTCGCGGCTTGGGGCGGACATTCTGCAAGGTAACGAATATGCACCTGCCGTCGGGTAACGGAATTCGAGTAGATACGGCGTTGTACACGGGCTGTGAAATTTCGCACGATTGCAACGAACCGATTGCCCAAATCTTGGTTCATGCCCCTACACGCAAACGTGCCGCCGCAAAAATGCGTTCGACGTTGGACGAAACAGTTATTTTGGGAGTAGACACAAATTTAGATTTTCTGTTCCAAACAGCAAAAGCCATTGAAAGTGAGTAATTAATATGAGATTTAGAATAGATTTAAACAGCGATTTGGGGGAAAGCTTCGGTGCATATTCCATAGGAATGGACGAAAAAATAATACCGCTGATTTCCTCTGCAAACGTCGCCTGCGGCTTCCATGCCTCCGACCCGCTGGTCATGGCAAAAACAATCGCACTTGCAAAAGCGGCGGGAATACAAATAGGAGCACACCCGGGTTTCCCCGATTTACAAGGCTTCGGCAGGCGAAACTTAAGCCTTAGTTTGGAAGAAGCTAAGGCGTATACATTGTATCAAATTTCGGCTTTGGCTGGAATGTGCAAAGCGCAAGGTGTCAAGCTTCGTCACGTCAAAGCACACGGCGCGCTTTACAACATGGCGGCGGCTGACTTCGCTTTATCAAAAGCTATATGCGAGGCGGCGGCGGCTTTTGACAGCGGTCTAATCATCTTGGGATTATCGGGAAGCGAAACCATTCGGGCGGCAAATGCTTGCGGGCTTAAAGCGGCACAAGAGGTCTTTGCCGACCGGGGCTATGAGGAAAACGGCACTTTAGTCGCCCGCAACAAGGACGGTGCATTTATTCATGATGAAAACGAGGCTGTATCACGGGTCGTCCGCATAATCAAAGAGGGTTTAGTCAAATCGGTTAACGGCGTTGACATTCCGCTCAAAGCCGATTCCGTTTGTGTTCACGGTGACGGGGTTCAAGCTTTGCTGTTTGTGGAAAAAATACGGGCGGCGTTTAGTGAAGAGGGGATTGAGATTTGGGGGTTATGAAGATATTTTCATTATCCATATTATCACGAGTATTCTAAAGACGTCCCCTCTTATTTAAAATTCAGGAGTGTTGACAAAACAATTATGATGTGATATACTTGTTTTGTCAACACTCCTAAAATAATATCGGTATCTTATTGGTGGAGCATAGGGGGTTCGAACCCCTGACCTCTTGACTGCCAGTCAAACGCGCTCCCAACTGCGCCAATGCCCCAAATCCTCACGGTCTGAATACTCTGGTGTTTTTTTGCACATATTTATCGCTGATTCTGTTTCTCTTCACAGCTTTGCTTGCTGTTTCAAGCATTTCGCGCCGAAATGCTTCTCGGCGGCTCTCCCTCTCCTTTATTTTTCCGGAGCATATAGCTATCCTTTTGGCTATCCTTTCCCCGCGAGTATAAAAATCGTTAATTTCAATTTTTGTTACATCCTCGCCGCCGTTATCGTCATACCACCAATGTGCAAAATCTATACCGTCCTCCGTGCACGAATATCTCAGCCAATCGGAATTCTGATTAAAATAACGGGCTTTGGAAATTATAATTATACGCTCCCTCATGTAGATTACCTCTTCAATATCGCGGAGGTTTACAATCCACATTTTTTTGTAATAAACCGCTTCCCCTTGCTGAACGCGAGTTTGATTATGCTGTGAAATCACCATTACCGCATCGCTTATTTCAATATACGTGTTTGCTTTATGCCCTGTTATCCTTGCGCCGGATATTAATGAGCCTATTAAGCATACGATAAAGCTGTAAGCAATAGCCGCATAGGAGGAGTAAAATATGGCGCGGTAAAGCATTGCCGGTGGCTCGGCACTTAACAGTACGACAAATATAATCACTACCGCAAAAGCCGACACCATAACGCATAACGATGGCAGGTTAAACCAAAAAAGCCTGCGGTTATGCTTTGCGGCAAGGGTTTTTTCATTTATTCTGAAAGTTTTTCGCACCATGACCACTCCATATTTACAGTATACCATATTTTAACGCCGCAGTCAATATATATATTAAATTTTTTTGCCGTTAAATATTATTTTTTTGCACCGTAACAAATATCACGCGGCAACAGCAAAATTTTGCTTGACAACAAATCCATATAAATGTTATAATAACATAAGCAAATGAAAGCGAGGTTTTATTATATGAACTGCAATTGTAACGCTCACCAAGAGCCCCGTAGTGAGAATTTGTCCGTAGATGCCGGCTTAATTGAGCAGGAGCTTATAAAATACGCCGACATTAAAGGCGGTTTAATCACCGTCCTCCAAAAAGCGCAGGAAACCTACGGCTGGTTGCCATCTGACCTTTTAGAGTACATCGCCGGGCGAATGGGTGTCGGGCTTGCTAAAGTAATCGGCGTTGTTACTTTTTATACGCAGTTTAGAACCAAGCCCGTAGGGAAAAATCTTATTCTGCTCTGCCAAGGGACGGCTTGCCATGTCAACGGCTCGTCTGACATTGAAGAAGCAATTAGGGACTATTTGGAGGTTGAGGAAGGCGAAATCTCCGAAAACGGCTTGTTTACTTATAATAACGTCGCCTGTCTCGGTTGTTGCAGCTTGTCGCCCGCTATGATGGTCGGGGGTAAGACCTACGGCAATTTAACAAAGGAAAGCACGGTTAAAATACTTAAAGAAATTGAAAAGGAGAGTTCCCGATGAGAATTACCGTAGGTATGGGTAGTTGCGGAATTGCCGCCGGAGCTTCCGAAATATACAAATTACTTGAAGAAAACGAAGCCGGCGTTAAAGTTACGGGCTGTATCGGCATGTGTTACTTAGAGCCTGTCGTTAACATCTATAACGGCGCGGAAGAAAAGGTTTTTGTTAAAGTTGACAAAAAGGGCGCGGAAGAAATTTTGAAGCTTATAAAAGGGGAAGAAAACTCTGCCGATGAATATGCCGCTTCCCGCGAGGATATTGAGCTTTTATCGGCTCAGCCCAGAATAGCTCTGCAAAATTGCGGCATGATTAACCCAGAAAGCATAGACGAATATATAGAAAAAGACGGCTATAAAGCCGCACGTAAATGTATTAATGAGATGACACCGGAAGATGTAATTGCCGAGCTTAAAACATCGGGTTTAAGCGGGCGGGGCGGAGCAGGTTTTCCTACATGGTTTAAATGGCAAGCCGCAAGAGATTCCGAGGGAGAACAAAAATACGTAATCTGCAACGCCGACGAGGGCGACCCCGGAGCGTTCATGGACCGCGCCGTAATTGAGGGCGACCCGCACGCGCTGATTGAGGGCATAATGATTGCCGCCTATGCTATAGGAGCAGGCGAAGGAATCGTATATGTCCGCGCCGAATATCCCCTGGCGATTGTACGGCTTGAAAAAGCATTGGAGCAAGCCCGCGAAAAAGGGTTGCTCGGTGAAAATATATTTGACAGTGGCTTCAGCTTTGATATACGCATAAAAGCGGGCGCGGGCGCATTTGTATGCGGCGAGGAAACTGCGTTAATCGCCTCTTTGGAGGGTGAACGCGGAATGCCGCGCTTAAAGCCGCCGTTCCCCGCGCAAAAGGGATATTGGGGTAAGCCGAGTAACATCAATAATGTCGAAACCTATGCAAACGTCCCGTGGATTATTAGAAACGGCGGCGCGGCTTTTTGTGCAATCGGAACTGAAAACTCAAAGGGCACTAAAGTTTTTGCTTTAACAGGTAAAATCGCAAAAGGCGGATTGGTTGAAGTGCCTATGGGCAAAACCATACGCGATGTTGTATACGGCGTAGGCGGGGGTATTAAAGACGGCAAGGCGTTCAAAGCTGTTCAAGTCGGCGGACCCTCCGGCGGCTGTATTCCGGCGGAGCTTATAGATACCGTGATTGATTACCGCACTCTTGCCGAAACAGGCGCGATTATGGGCTCCGGCGGTATGGTCGTCATGGACGAAACGACCTGCATGGTGGATATGGCGCGCTTCTTCCTTGATTTTACTTGTAAGGAAAGCTGCGGCAAGTGCGTCCATTGCCGAATCGGTAACGTCAGAATGTTAGAAATTTTAGAGCGGATTTGCAACGGCGAGGGGCAGAGCGGAGATACCCAACTTTTAAGCGAGCTTGCCGCGCAAATTAAAGACGGCTCTCTATGCGCCTTAGGGCAAACCGCACCCAACCCCGTTTTAACCGCTATACGCTATTTCAGCAATGAATTTGAAGACCATATTGAACACAAAAAGTGTACCGCCTGTCAATGCAAACCCTTGCTTACCTATGAAGTAGACAACGAAAAATGCACCGGCTGTACACTATGCGCGAAAAAATGCCCTGCAGATGCGATTTCGGGCGAACTGAAAAAACCTCATATAATAGACAACGCAAAGTGCATCAAATGCGGCAAATGCGCGGATGCCTGCCGATTCCGCGCTATCAAGGTTTCATAACAATTGTTAATTGTTAACTGTTAACTGTTAATTGTTTTAAGGGGGTTCTGTAAAATGCAAGCATACGAGGGTTATTTCGAGAACGGCTCTTTTCATTCGGCAGGTCGGGTGATTGAGATTCCCGTAAGGGAAAAAATTGTTATAGTTTTGGATGAGTATACGCAAGCTCCAACTAATGAGGAGCGTTGGGAAACGATGAAAAAACTACGGGGAATTGTCAAGTCGGACATTGATGAGAAAGCAGAATTGGCGAAAGCGAGGATTGAAAAATATGAGGGTTCTACTTGACACAAACATTATTATGGACTGGTTTTTAGGCAGACAACCGCACGTTGAACAGGTTGCCGTAATTATCAAAATGTGCACTGAAGATAAAATTAAAGGTTGCATAGCCGCCCATACGGTTACGAATTTGTTTTTTATTTTACGAAATGAGTTTTCTGTAGAAAAAAGAAGGCTTGTTTTGTTGGACTTGTGTAATGAGTTTAAAGTAATCGGCATAGATGCTTCTAAACTAATTTCCGCCCTGAAAAACAATAATTTCAATGATTTTGAAGACTGCTTGCAAGACGAGTGTGCAATGAATTTCAATGCCGACTACATAATTACAAGAAACACCGCCGACTTTAAAAACAGTAAAATTAAGGCTGTTAACCCTATAAAATTTCTTGAAAAGATTAACTAAGCCTTTTAAGGAGATATATATTATGAGTAACAAAATAAAAATAAATATAGACGGAAGAGACATTTACGGCTCACAGGGGCAGACTATTTTAGCTGTTGCCGCTGAAAACGGGGTTGCTATACCAACCCTCTGCCATGACGAAAGGGTTGAAATTTACGGTTCGTGCGGTATTTGCGCGGTGGAAGCCGAGGGAATCCCTAAGCTTTTGCGCGCTTGTGCGACTTTGGCTAAAGACGGCATGGTTATTAAAACTAACACTGAGCGGGTTCTGAAAAACCGCAAGACGGTTTTGGAGCTTTTGTTAAGCGACCATACGGGCGACTGCCTGCCGCCTTGCACGCTTGCTTGCCCCGCCCAAACCGATTGCCAAGGATATGTAAAGCTGATTGCAAACGGCAAATATAAAGAAGCCTTGAAGCTGATTAAAGAAAAAATACCTCTCCCCTCCTCTATCGGTCGGGTTTGCCCGCATCCTTGCGAGGAAGCTTGCCGCCGCCAACTTGTGGAAGAGCCGATTTCCATAGCGGCGTTAAAACGCTTTGCGGGGGATTTAGAGCTTGGCGGAAATGGTGATACCGCCGCCGAAGCAAAACCGCCGAGCGGTAAAAAAGCCGCCGTAATAGGCGGAGGACCGGGCGGGCTGACAGCGGCTTACTTCTTAAAGCTATACGGTCACGATGTAACCATATATGAGGCTATGCCGCATATGGGGGGTATGCTCAGATACGGTATACCCGAATACCGCTTGCCTAAGGCGATTCTCCAAGAGGAGATTGATAACATTGAAAAAATGGGCGTAAACTTTATTAACAACACAAAAATTGGTGAAAACTTGACTTTAGAGAGCTTGCGCGAGAGCTTTGACTCTGTTATTGTTGCAGTCGGCGCATGGTCCGGCATGGGGCTTCGTTGCCCGGGAGATGAGCTTGACGGCGTATTGGGCGGCATTGATTTTCTCAGAGAGGTTGCTTTAAACGGCGTTGACGATTCGTTTAAAGGCAAAAAAGTTGCCGTTGTGGGCGGCGGAAATTCCGCTATGGATGCTTGCCGTACGGCTGTCCGTCTGGGAGCTTTAGAGGTATACAACATTTACCGCCGCACTAAAAATGAAATGCCCGCGGAGGAAATTGAGATTATTGAAGCCGAGGAAGAGGGCGTAATCTTCAAAAACTTAACCAACCCGCTGGAAATTTTAGGCGAGGGCGGACGGGTTAAGTCAATAAAATTACAAATTATGGAATTAGGCGCGCCCGATGCTTCGGGCAGGCGCGCCCCCGTGCCTGTGCCGGGTAAGGAAGAAAATATAGAGGTTGACATTGTAATCTCCGCTATCGGTCAAAGGCTGAACCCTGCAGGCTTTGAAACGCTTGACGCTACTAAATGGGGCACGCTTGCCGCCGATGAAAACACCTTTCGCACTAACATTGACGACGTTTTCGCCATAGGTGATGCGACAAACAAGGGCGCGGACATTGCCGTTTCCGCCATAGGAGAGGCTAAGCGCGCCGCTGAAATGGTTGACAGGCATTTAAAGGGCGAGCGGCTTGAATATAACCCGCCTTATCTTGTAAAAACCGAAAAAACAGCCGATGATTTTTCCGATTATGAGAAAAAGCCGCGAGTTAAAGTGTCTGAACGCGCGGCGGCGGAGCGCAGAAACGATTTCCTTGAAATTAACCCCTGCTTTACGGAGGACGAGGCGAAAAAAGAAGCTTCGCGCTGCTTGGAATGCGGGTGCTTAGATTATTTTGAGTGTAAACTAATCAATTACGCCAATAAGTACGGCGTTCAGCCCGAAAAATACAGCGGCAAACTTCACAGCCGCCCAATTGAGGACGATATTCCCAAAATACGCCGCACCCCCGACAAATGCGTATTATGCGGATTATGTGTACGCATTTGTGAAGAGGATGCAAACATGGGCGTTCTCGGCTTTGTAGGGCGCGGATTTGATACTATAGTTAAGCCGGCGGGAGATTTGAGCAACTGCGAGGCTTGCGGCAAATGCGCCGAGGTATGTCCTACGGGAGCACTTATTCAGTTAACGGTTAACAGTTAACAATTTAAGGTTGGGGGAATTTATATGGCTGTTAACAGAGTTGAAATTAAGAATCTTACTGTGTTTGAGGATACGGCTATTGATTTCTGCGAAGGTGTAAATGTTCTCATCGGCGAAAACGGGACAGGGAAAACACATTTGATGAAGTTTATTTATGGTACTCTTATGTGTAGCTATAACTATGAACTACTTCAACGCGATAAAACTAATGGAACACAAATTTTTGATGCAAACAAGCTTTTCAACACTACAGCGCGTTCGCTGATGAGAGCAGAAAACATTTATAATTCAATAGTAAAAGTAAAAACGGACTCATCCACTCATTATAATTATGAAATTGACAGTTTAAGTTCATGTAAAGTTTTTTATAATGAAGGGCATTTTAGATTTGATTGGTCGTTTGTGAGCGACCCTAATGGTTATGGTGCTGGTGGTGCTGGTGGTGGTGCTGGTGGTCTTGATGATACCCGTGCTTATGGTATACTGCCTGCATTTATGTTGCCTCCAAATGCAGAGCCAAAAGGCGATTACATACTATTGGTTGTACCTTATAACACTAAATTTGAAAATAATGCTGTATTTATCCCGGCAAAAGACATGGTTACACATTCAAACGGATTTCCTTCAATAGCTAGAAGGCGAAAAAGAGAAATGCCGTTTGATGATACGTTACTTGATATTATTGATACAGCTTTGCAGAGTAATCTTGATAACATTCCGAGTATTGCTTTAAATGTTATACCTATATTAGAGAGAAGTATCGGCGGTAAAGTTATAGTTGAAAACAATGATTTTTATGTGCAAAAAAATTGCGGCAACAAGATTAAGTTTTCCGCTGAAGCAGAGGGAATCAAAAAAATCGGGCTACTATGGCGACTTCTGATGAATGAAAGCATTACAAAAGACACTATATTATTCTGGGACGAGCCGGAGGCAAATATTAACCCTAAACTAATACCTGTTATTGTAGAAATCCTGCTTGAACTATCAAGACAGGGAGTTCAAATTTTTGCCGCTACTCATGATTACGTTTTTTCTAAGTATTTTGAGGTTAGGCGCAAAAACGGCGACCTTGTCATGTTTCATTCTTTATACGAGGAAAACAATGACGGCGTTAAGTGCGAAAGTAATGTTAATTTTAGGGATTTGAATAACAATCCTATAAATGACTCGTTTGATGAGCTTATGGACGAAGTGATTTTTCATAATGTAGGGGATTGAGAATGAGTAAAATATTTTACGATGAACACGGGCGTTATCAAATTAATTTGAATGCCGCTAAATATGCAGTGGGAGATTTACACGAAAAGTATAAAACAATCGGTAATTTTCTTTCAGATGTTGATTGGATTGCTGAAACCGATACGGAAATATTCTTGATTGAGTATAAAAATTCAGCTGTTCAAGGGATTGCTGAAGATGAGGGATTTAGAGCAAAACTAAAAGGCGATAATTATCGTATTTTTCTTGACAGTTTGAAGAAAAAGTTTTACGGAAGTACATACTATTTATATTCTTGTCAAAAATGCAAGCCATTGACCTATATTGTCATATTGGAAGCACGATTTTTAAAACATAATGATAACCTGCGAAAGAGAATACTTGCTTCAATAAAAAAACATTTGCCATTTGGACTGCAAGAACTTAAGCTACCCGAAATAAAGGATAATTTAATTAATGACGTAAAAGTATTGTCCATTCAAGAATGGAACGAGCAATACCCTATGTTTCCTCTGGAAGAAGTCAAAAAGGAGCTAATCTTAGAGCATGTCTAATATTATTTTTTAGAAAGGATGATTTTTCATGGGTGAATTATTCGCAAGAGAAACAAACCATAAGGGCATTACAGCTGTTGAGCTGGAGTCGGGGAGGTATTATGCCATTGTCGCGCCGACGATTGGCAATAATGTGCTAAGGCTGAGGGACAATGAAAAAAATATGGAAGTTTTGCGCTATAAGGATGAAGCCGACATCTCCGAAATCGTAAAATCGCCCTATCTTTGGGGGCTTCAGCCGCTCTATCCCCAAAACCGCTTTGAGGACGGCATCATCAAAACCTCGGACGCGGTCTATAAGTTCCCTTTAAATGAAGCGAATAATAACAATCATATCCACGGCTTTATCCATAACCGCGTTTTTACGGTTAAGGATATGGGTGCTTCCGATGGCGTGGCTTTCGTTGATACGGAATATACATACGATGAAAATGATTACTTTTATAATTGTATGCCCGTAAAATTCCGCTTAGAGATTAAAACTTCGCTTTCCGAAAACGGCTTGACCTATACGATGACCTTTTTCAACCTGTCTGATAAAGTGCTTCCCATATCAGCGGCGGCTCATACTGCGATTAACGCGCCTTTCGTTGACGGAGCAAGGCAGGAGGATATGCTTATCGAGCTCCCTGTATCGGAACGAGTTGTAGCCGATGAAAAACGCTGGCTTCCCACCGGGGAATTCGCGCCGCTCAATGATTATGACCTCCTGTATAAAAACGGCAAAATGCGCCCCGTTTTGCGTGATATTAACAACAACCACTACCGCGCCGCAGAAACCACCCTAGACGGCAAGCCTTTCCGAGGCTCTGTATTTACCGATACGGCGAGCGGCAAAAGGGTCGGCTATGAAATTGACGAGAATTTTAAATTTTGGATTCTTTGGAATCAAGGCGGCTTTAACGGATTTTTCTGCCCCGAGCCCCTCTCGGCTATAATTAACGCGCCGAATATCCCCCTGCCCCGGGAGCAGACGGGGTATCACGAGGTGTTGCCCGGCGAGAGCCATAGCTTGACGCAGAGAATTTTCACCTGCTAGGGGGGATTCGGTAACTTTTAGCGAGCTTTTAGAACAATTTGGAAGCCGATTATAACAAATGTTAAAAAAGTGTTGCTATTTTTGTAAATAATAACTTCTTTGAATTTCTTGACAAAATTTAACGTATAATGTATAATAAATATGGGCGGTAACAATCGTGCACCGTTCATTAAAATAAATAAGAAAGGTAGTTTAATTTTATGAAAATCAAAAAAATTATTGCTTTAAGCTTAGCTGCGGCTATGACAGCGGCTTTTGCGGCAGGCTGTACCAATGACAGCGGCAGTGGCGACACAGGAGGCGGCGGTGCCGCAGGCGGAGGAGGAGCAACAGGCGGCGGCGGAGCGGCGGCTTCAAGCACAACCATTAACGTCTGGAGCTTTACCGATGAAATCCCTAACGCGTTTGCAAGGTACAAGGAGCTTAATCCCGATTTCCCTTACGAAATTAACGCAACGGTAGTATCTGACCAAGACGGAGCATACGAGTCCGCTTTAGAGAATGCCCTTATGGGCGGAGGCTCTGCCGCTCCCGACATCTACACGGCTGAGCAAGCGTTCGTACTTAAATACACCCAAGGCGGATTTTCTCAGTATGCCTCTACTTACAAAGACCTCGGCATTGAAGACCTTGAAGGAAGAATTTCCTCGGCTCAGCTCGCTCAATACGCTATTGACGCGGGAACAAGAAACGGAGAGGTTGTAGGGCTTCGCTTCCAAGAAACAGGCGGCACGTATATCTATCGCCGTTCAATCGCCAACGACATTTGGGGAACGGACGACCCTGCCGTAATCGCTGAAAAAATCGGTCCCGGCTGGGATAGGTTTATGGAAGCTGCCGCAGAGCTCAGAGCCGGAGGGTATTCAATTGTTTCGGGCGATGAGGATGTTTGGCAGGTTGCCAGAGACGGTGCTACACAGCCTTGGATAGTTGATAACAAATTGGTGATTGACCCCGAGCGTTTGGCATTTATGGATTTGGCAAAACAGCTTCATGACAACGGCTATATGAACGGCTCATTGGCATGGAACGACCCTTGGTATGCCGACATGGGCGGCGTAGGGCTCAGACCCGTATTCGGGTTCTTAGGTCCCGCTTGGCTGATTAACTATGTTATGATTAATAATGTAGGCGATACTTTCGGTGACTGGGCTGTAACCACCTCCCCCGTACCGTTCACTTGGGGCGGCACTTGGGTTATGGGTAACAAGGATGTTTCCGATGCGAAGAAAGACGGCGTAAGAGAGCTCATTGAGTGGATTACGCTTGACACTTCCGAAACAGGCTTCCAGCAATATTTCGCTAACGGCACACTTTTCGATGAGCCCGGCGCGAAAGACACCGTTGCTTCCAAGGTTGTAATGGAAAGGTCGGACGGCTCTCTTGATATGCTCGGAGGGCAGAATATGTTCGATTACTTCATTCCTGCCGCTGCAAACGCACATTCCGCTCATTGGACCGAGTTTGACAGGGCGATTAATAACTGGTTTAACGACCAGACCCGTCAGTATTATAACGGCAACAAATCTAAAGAGCAGGCTATTGAGGACTTCAAGCGTCAAGTAGCCGATAACCTCAATTTTGACATTGACTAATCAAGGCATAGCGTTTGTAACGCGCTCCTGATGAAACGGGGCGGATTGTTTGGTCCGCCCCGTTTTTTTAGTAACTTATACTAAGCGGAAAGGGTGAATATGTCAATGAAGCATAAAAACTTCAGTTACGCTAAATACGGTTATATTTTCAGTATACCATTTATTCTGGCATTCCTTACGTTTTCGCTTTATCCACTGGTTTACACCGTATCAATCGGATTTACCGACAGGGCGGGCGTCCCGACGAAAGACGCGGAGTACGGCATTTTAAGGGATGCGGAGGGCGACTTAGACCCGTTCGGAAATTTCAGGTCGATTGCCAATAACCGAACTTTCAGAACCTCTCTGCAAAACACCTTTAAAATCTGGGGTATGAACTTTATCCCGCAGATACTGCTGGCTCTGATTCTTGCTGTTTGGTTCACGAGCCGCCGTGTCAGCTTTAAGGGGAAGGGCTTGTTCAAAGTGCTCTTTTATATGCCTAATATCATAACGGCGGCGACCATCGCGTTATTATTCCGGGCATTGCTCTTGTTCCCCAAAGGGGTTGTGAACGATACCCTCATCGCTTGGGGCTTAATCGACCAAGCTATCAATTTCGAAGCAAGCCCGGTAGCCTCTCAAATTGTAGTGGCATTTATCCAATTCTGGATGTGGTACGGCTATACCATGCTAATCTTTATCTCGGGAATATTGGGGATGAACCCGGAGATGTTTGAATCCGCTGATATTGACGGTGCAAACAGCTTTCAGCAGTTTTTGTACATCACACTCCCGAATCTGCGGACAATTATGCTTTATACCCTCGTAACAAGCCTCATCGGCGGCTTGAATATGTTCGACATACCTCACCTTTACGCCTCCGGCGGACCGGACAATGCAACCACCACCACCAGCATATTTATCTACAACCAAGCATTCCTCGGCAGGTATTTGTATAATACCGCGGCGGCGGCGAGCCTCATCGTGTTTGCGATTATTGCGGTGCTCTCGTCAATACTTTTCTTCCTTATGAGAGATAAGGAAGCGGCAAAGCTGAGAAAGCTTAAACGGCAAGATAATAATGCTCTTAAAAAATCATTGTTGGGGGTGGGTTAATTGTATCATCATAATGTCAAAAGCTACAAAAATATGAAGACCGTATTTAAGGTTTTCGTCTATGTCGTGTGTATTTTGCTTACCATATTGAGCGTTATCCCGTTCTTTATCATGATTATCAACGGAACCAGAAGCACACCGGAGATTCAGCAGAGCGCGCTGGCTTTTTTACCCTCAAATGCTTTTAAAGATAACTTTCAAATATTGCAAAGAGGAAGCTTTGACGCGTTCGTGGGCTTTAAGAATTCTATCATCGTATCCACCGGCGCGACCGCTTGCGCGGTTTACTTCTCCAGCCTTACCGCCTACGCACTCTCTGCCTATGATTGGAGACTTCGCCAGCCCTTTTTCACCTTTATCCTTGTAGTCATGATGATTCCGGCGCAGGTTTCGGCAATCGGATTCTTCCAGTTTATGTACAGGGTTAATCTCGTAAACAGCCTTTTGCCCTTTATTGTACCCGCAATCGCATCCCCTACAATTGTTTTCTTTATGCGGCAGTATCTCTTGTCAACCTTTTCCATTGATATTGTCAATTCAGCCCGAATTGACGGCGCAAGAGAGCTTCGCATCTTTAACCGCATCGTGTTGCCTATGATGAAGCCCGCGATGGCGATGCAGGCAATCTTTATATTCGTAACAACTTGGAATCAGCTGTTCATGCCGTTAATCCTGTTAACCAGCACGAGCAAATGGACAATGCCCGTCATGGTAAGTCAGCTGAGAGGCAATATCTACAGGACTGAGCTTGGCTCAATCTACTTAGCCCTTACAATGTCCGTCATACCGTTATTTGTAGTATATTTCTCATTATCGAAATACATAATAGCGGGCGTTCAGTTGGGCGGGGTAAAGGAATAGTCTGTTAGTATATTCCTTAACAAACAAAAAAAAAGCAATGCTTTGCATTTTACAGCAAAGCATTGCTTTTTTCTCTACTCATTCAAATAAGCTTCCTGCTCCGGCGTAAGCGCATCGATTTCCATGCCCCAATAGCTTAATTTTCTTCTCGCCACCTCATTGTCAAGCTCCTCCGGCACATCGATAATCATGCCGTCAAGCTTACCCTTATTCTTAACAAGGTGAAGAGCGGAAAGAGCTTGAATCGCAAAGCTCATATCCATAATTTCGGCGGGATGCCCATCCCCGGCGGCAAGGTTAACAAGGCGACCCTCGGCAATGACATAAACCCGCCTGCCGTTGTTAAGCCTGTATTCTTGAATATTATTCCGCGCAACCCTCGATTCAACGGCGATTTTTTTAAGCCCCGCCACATCCACCTCAATATCGAAATGCCCCGCGTTACAGCAAATAGCACCATCTTTCATATTGTAAAAGCTTTTTTCCGTAATGACATCGCGGCAACCTGTTACGGTTATAAAGAAATCGCCGTATGCAGCCGCTTCCTCCATCTTCATCACCTTAAAGCCGTCCATAACAGCCTCCATAGCCTTAATGGCGTTAATCTCGGTGACAATGACCTCCGCGCCCAACCCCTTAGCACGCATAGCCACGCCCTTTCCGCACCAGCCGTAACCCGCGACCACGACCGTTTTCCCCGCGACGATGAGGTTCGTCGTGCGGTTAATACCGTCCCAAACCGACTGCCCCGTCCCGTAGCGGTTGTCAAAAAGATATTTGCAGTTCGCATTATTGACAAGAACCATCGGGAATTTCAACTCTCCCCGCTTGTCCATAGCAATAAGCCGGATAATACCCGTTGTCGTCTCCTCACAGCCTCCTATGACGTTCTTCAGCAATTCGGGATATTGGTTATGGATAAGGCTTACCAAGTCGCCGCCGTCATCAATTATGATATTCGGAGCGATTTCGATTACCTTTGTGATATGCTTGTGGTATTCCTCATCGGTTGCGTCATACCAGGCATAAACATTCAGCCCCGCCTTTACCAAAGCGGCGGACACATCGTCCTGCGTTGACAAGGGATTGCTGCCGGTTATATACATCTCGGCACCGCCCGCCGCCAAAACCTCGCAAAGGTATGCCGTCTTCGCTTCAAGGTGCACGGAAAGTGCTACTTTAAGCCCCTTAAAAGGCTTTTCCTTACTAAACTCCTCCTCAATTCCGCGCAGAAGGGGCATATTGCCCTTAACCCACTCAATCTTACGCCTGCCGCTTTCCCAAAGCCCTATATCTCTGATTTCGCTGTTCATATTCAAAACAACTCCTTCCTACTTTATAAATATATCATATAAATTGGTGGATGTCAATACAGATTATGCAATTAGTCCGAATAACCCAAACCTTTATGGACAATATATACTAAAAAAGGAGAATTTTATATGCGGAATAATTTCATGGGAAAAGCCTTAATTGAGCAGGTAATCGGCAGAGAGATTCTGGATTCCAGAGGAAATCCGACCGTTGAAGCGGAAGTTTGGCTCTCAAACGGCAGCGTTGGCAGGGGGTGCGCTCCGAGCGGTGACGGCACGGGCAAATTTGAAGCCGTTGAGCTGCGCGATGGGGATGAAGCGCGTTATCACGGTAAAGGGACGCTGAAAGCGGTAAGTAACATAAACAATACGCTGAATTTGGTTTTAAAAGGGCTTGACCCCGCAAACACCGAGCAGGTCGATAAAGCTCTGCTCAACGCCGATGGTACGGACGATAAATCAAAAATCGGCGCAAACGCAATGCTTGCGGTATCAATAGCCGCCGCAAGAGCCGCGGCAAACCGTTACAATATGCCGCTTTTTAAGCTTTTGGGCGGCGTAAACTGCGGCACGCTCCCCGTTCCGATGCTTAATATATTGAACGGCGGAGCGCACGCCGATAATAACCTCGACATTCAAGAGTTTATGCTCCTGCCCAGAGGAGCCGAAAGCTTCAGAGAGGGTCTGCGAAAATGCGCGGAGGTATATCATAGCTTGGCAAAAATCCTAAGGGACAAGGGCTTGTCAACCGCCGTAGGAGATGAAGGCGGCTTCGCGCCCGATTTGCCCGACGAGCGCAAAGCCTTGGATTTGATTATACAAGCCATCGAACACGCCGGATACCACGCAGGGACTGACTTTTCCATCGCTCTGGATATAGCCGCAAGCGAATGGAAGTCGGAAGAGCGCGGGTATTTTTGCCCCAAGAAAAAAACGCACAAATCAGCCGACGAAATTATTGCCGATTTAAAACTGCTATGCTCTCAATACCCGATAACATCTCTTGAAGACCCGCTTGATGAGGAGGATTGGGACGGTTGGAAAAAGCTGACATTTTCTCTGGGAAGCACGGTTCAGCTTGTCGGAGATGACCTTTTCGCCACAAATCCCGAGCGGCTCAAAAAAGGTATAAGCTACGGCTGCGGCAATGCCATATTAGTCAAGCTGAACCAAATCGGCACGCTGACAGAAACCCTGAGCGCAATCAATACCGCCAAGGAAAACGGCTACAAAACCATCATATCGCACAGAAGCGGCGAAACCGAGGATACCTTCATCGCCGACCTTGCCGTTGCCGTAAACGCGGGGCAAATCAAAACCGGCGCGCCCTGCCGAAGCGAGCGCACCGCGAAATACAACAGACTTATAAGAATAGAGGAATATATCGCTAACCAAAGCTGTTTAACATAAAAATAAAGGAGCTGATTTCACGCCTTAGCCACAGCCTCGGCAACAAGGCGCGCGACGGATTTGTGAAGCGGGCTCGGCATAATATAATCGGGCGACAATAAGTCATCGCTTACCGCTTCAGCGATTGCGTAAGCCGCCGCAATCTTCATTTTTTCGGTTATTTCCGAAGCTCTGACATTCAAAGCACCTCTGAAAACACCCGGAAACGCAAGCGCGTTATTAATCTGGTTGGGGAAATCACTCCGACCCGTGCCGACGATTAAAGCACCGCCCGCTTTAGCTTCATCGGGCATTATTTCCGGCTCGGGGTTAGCCATCGCAAATACGGCGGCATCTTGATTCATTCTTCTTACCATCTCTTTTGTAACGCATCCGGGCGCGGAAACTCCTATAAAAATATCAGCCCCCGCCATAGCCTCCGCAAGCCTGCCCTTTCGCATCTCTTTATTTGTTACCTGTGAAAGTTCCTCTTGCGCCTTGTTAAGCCCCGTCTGCCCTTTGTATAACGCTCCCTGCTTATCGCAGACTATGATATTTTCAAGTCCTAAATCAAGCAAAAGCCGCGCTGTTGCAATCCCCGCCGCACCCGCTCCGTTTATTACGGCGGATACGTCCTTGATTTTTTTGCCCGTTATCCGCAAGGAATTCAATACCGCCGCCAGCACAACAATTGCCGTGCCGTGCTGGTCATCGTGAAAGACGGGGATACCGCATACCTTTTTTAATCTTTTTTCAATCTCAAAGCAGCGCGGGGCTGAAATATCCTCCAAGTTAATGCCGCCGAAGCTTCCCGAAAGAAGCCGGACGGTATTTACGATTTCATCAACATCCTTTGAGCGTATGCAAAGAGGGAACGCGTCAACATCTCCAAGCTCTTTAAACAACACCGCTTTACCCTCCATAACGGGCATAGCGGCTTCGGGACCTATATCTCCCAGACCTAATACGGCAGTGCCATCGGTTATGATTGCCACGGTATCCGCGCGCCTCGTTAATTCATAGCTTTGGGCTATGTCCTTTTGAATAGCAAGGCAGGGTGCGGCAACGCCGGGGGTATAAGCCAAGGAAAGGTCTTCGCTTGTTTTAAGCGGCGTTCTGCTTACAATTTCAATTTTACCGCGCCATTCATAATGCTTTTTTAACGATTCAGCCGCGTAGTCCATATGCTTCCTCCTTTACAATCAACCGCAACCACAAGCGGCAGTTCCTTAACCGTCAGCTTGTATATAGCCTCCGTTCCCAAATCGGGAAACGCGATTAGCTCAGACCTTAAAACGCAAAGCGAAATCAACGCGCCCGCCCCGCCTACGGCAGATAAATATATCCCTTTATGCTCCTTGATTGCTTCAATAACAGCTTCTCCGCGCTCGCCCTTTCCGACCATGACTTTAAGCCCCAAAGCAATTAAGCGCGGCGAATATTTGTCCATTCTGGCACTTGTTGTAGGACCTGCCGAGCCTATAACCCTGCCGGGAGGAGCGGGGCAAGCTCCGGCGTAGTATATCGCCTGCCCTGACACCTCAAACGGGAGCGGTTTATTTTCGTCCAGAAGCTCAAACATTCGCTTGTGAGCCGCATCCCTGCCGGTATAAAGCTCACCCGAAAGCAAAACCTGCTCTCCGGCTTTTAAATTTTGAATAGCTTCACTGTTAAGCGGCGCGGTAATATGAATTGCCTGCATAATATGCGCTCCTTAGGATTTAGGATTTAGGCGTTAGGGGGACAGGTCAAATACGGATTGAACTGTGCCTTGTAGCATGACAGCCGATATTTACCGCAACGGGCAGTCCGGCGATATGCGTAGGATATGTGTTGATATGAACCCCTAACGCTGTGCTCTTCCCGCCGTAGCCGGAAGCTCCTATGCCCAACTCGTTTATTCTACCCAGTAATCTGATTTCCGCTTCAGCCCAAAACGGGTCGCGGTTAACACTGCCTAAATCACGCAACAGTGCCTGCTTAGCAATAAGCGCGGCTTTCTCCATTGTCCCCCCTATGCCGACACCAACGATAATGGGCGGACAAGGGTTTGCCCCGCCTTTGCTGACGGTTTCCAATATAAAATCCTCAGCCCCCTCAATACCGTCCGAAGGGTTAAGCATCCTAATACCGCTCATATTCTCGCTCCCGAAGCCCTTGGGCGCGACCGTGATATGTATCTGCTCCCCCGCCGTAAAGTCATAATGAATGACAGCAGGGGTGTTGTCGCCCGTATTCACGCGGTTGACGGGGTCACCTACAACACTGTTGCGTAAATAGCCCTCGCGGTAGCCCTTGCGAACCCCCTCGTGAATTGCCTCGGAAATATCTCCGTTTACATGCGCGCCCACGCCTATATGGACAAAAACTACAGCCATACCCGTATCTTGGCAAATCGGAAGCCTTTCTTTTTTTGCAATTTCGGCATTTTTTATTATGGTATCCAGCGCATGGCAAGGCAACGTCAGCGTTTCTTTCTCTCCGGCGTTAATTAAGGCATTGCGGAGAGAATCGTTTATAACTATGTTCGCTTCAATGCAAAGCTTCGCTACAGCCTCGGTGATAAGAGCCGCTTCTATAATCCGCATAAAAAAATCTCCGCATTTTTAATCGCCTCCGAAACGGCGGCTTCGGCAGGACCTCCCGGCACGTTACGGGCGTTTACGCAAGCGTCAACGGTTAGCTCCTTGTATATTGTTTCATCAAAAAGCTCGGATATATTCCTAAATTCGTCAACAGACAGCTTTTCAAGCGGCAAATCTCTTTCAATTGCATATAAAACAAGCCTGCCGATAATTTCATGCGCTTCTCTGAAAGTCACGCCCTTCTTAACAAGCCAATCCGCCGCATCGGTCGCGTTGGTGTAGCCGCCCTTCGCGCTTTTCCGCATATTAGCCTCGTTAAACGAAGCCTCGCTCAGCATACCCGCAAATACGGACAAGCAAGCCTTTACGGTATCAGCCGCGTCAAACACAGCTTCCTTATCCTCCTGCATATCCTTATTATACGCAAGCGGAAGCCCCTTCATGACGGTAAGAAGCCCCATAAGCCCGCCGTAAACGCGCCCCGTTTTACCGCGAATCAGTTCAGCCATATCGGGGTTTTTTTTCTGCGGCATAATTGACGAGCCCGTAGAATAACCGTCCGATATGGAAACAAAGCCGTATTCCTCGGTTGACCATAAAATCAATTCCTCGCAGAATCGACTTAAATGCGTCATAATCATTGAAGTGTCAAACAAAAATTCCAAGCAAAAATCCCTGTCGGAAACTGCGTCAAGGCTGTTTTGCGTAACCGCCGCAAAGCCCAGTTGAAGCCTTATAAACTCCCTGTCAATCGGATACACGGTCGCAGCCAGCGCACCCGCGCCGAGGGGCATCTCGTCCAGCCGCTCCAAGCAGTCGCAAAGGCGGGTATAATCCCGCTTAAACATTTGAAAATAAGCTAAAATATGATGACTGAGCGTAATCGGCTGTGCTTTCTGCAGATGCGTAAAACCGGGCATAACGGTGCTTTTATGATTTCGGGCAATGTTCAAAAGCACGTCAAGCAAGCCTTTAAGCAACGCTTTAATATCGTTTATTTCGCTCCTTACGTACATACGCATATCAAGCGCGACCTGGTCGTTGCGGCTTCTCCCCGTATGCAGGCGACCGCCCTTGCCGCCTATGCGCGAAACAAGCTCCGACTCGACAAAGGAATGAATATCTTCAGCCGACATATCAATTTTAAGCTCGCCGCTCTCTATATCGGAAAGTATTTCCTTTAAGGTCCTTATCATATCATCGGCATCGCTTTTCGGTATTATACCTTGCCTGCCCAGCATTTCGGCGTGTGCCGTGCTTCCCTCAATATCCTGCCTGTAAAGCCGCTTATCAAACGATATTGACGAATTAAACTCGTGCGCCAGCTCATCGGTTTGTTCCGAAAAACGCCCTCCCCAAAGCTTCATAGAGCCTGCTCCCCGCTGTTTAATTTCATAAGCGCGCGGACTGTTAAGGGCAGGGCAAGCAGATTGATAAAGCCCTCCGCATCCTTATGGTCGTAAAGGTCGCCCGTTGAAAAGCTTGCAAGGCTTTCGCTGTAAAGAGAATACGGCGATTTACTGCCCGCAGGGACTATATTGCCTTTATACAGCTTCAGCTTGACCGAGCCGGTCACGGTTTCCTGCGTTGCATCCGCAAATGCCGATAACGCCTCCCTGAGCGGAGTAAACCACTCCCCGATATAGATAAGCTCCGACATCTTTTGCGCGGCTACATCCTTAAAGTCAAGCGTTTTGCGGTCTAAGCAAAGATGCTCCAACTCTCTGTGGGCGGCGTAAAGAATTGTCCCCCCCGGGGTTTCGTATATCCCGCGCGATTTCATCCCTACAACCCTGTTTTCGACTATATCGATGATTCCCACGCCGTTCCTTCCGCCGATTTTATTAAGCTCCGCCAGCAATTCAACCGGCGGAAGAGTCTTTCCGTTCAGCTTTAAGGGAATCCCTTTTTCAAAATAGATTTCAACATATTCCGGCGTATCGGGCGCGTCCTCCGGCGGCACGGAAAGCTGAAGAATATGCCTGTAATCCGGCTCTGTTTCGGGGCTTTCAAGCTCTAAGCCCTCGTGGCTCAGATGCCATATATTCTCATCGCGGCTGTAGCTTTGCTCTTTTTTCATAGGCACTTCCATCCTGCGCTTACGCAGAAAGTCCATAGCATCCTCGCGTGACTTTATGTCCCAAAGCCGCCACGGGGCTATTATTTTAATGGTCGGAGCGAAAGCTTTTATTGTCAGCTCAAAACGGATTTGGTCGTTGCCCTTTCCTGTTGCTCCGTGGCAGATTGCCGTTGCCTTTTCGTTTAAAGCTATATCAACCAGCTTCTTTGCGATTAACGGGCGCGCAACAGATGTCCCCAAAAGATATTTCCCCTCGTAAACCGCGTTTGCTTTGAGCATAGGGTAGATATAATCGGTTACAAATTCTTCCTTCACGTCTACAACATAGACCTTACTTGCCCCGGATTTTACCGCTTTTTCTTCCATCTCCCCATAGTCGCCCACCTGACCGCAGTCAACACACGCGGCTATAATTTCGCAGTTTTCATAATTCTCTCTTAACCAAGGTATGATTACCGTAGTATCTAACCCCCCGGAATACGCCAATATTATCTTCTCTTTCATTTTTACAACCATGCTGCCGCATGGCTTCGCTCCCCCTTTCGGTTTTTCCTATGTTATACAAACAAAAACGCCGCAAACAAGTGTCCGCAGCGTCCTTGCTGTTTACCAAATTATAATAACATAAATTACAAGCCTTGTCAATAAAAACAACTGCATTTAACAAAAATTTAATATTTTTCCTGTAGGGGACAGGCTTGCCTGTCCCGTCAATAGCGAAACGATGTATTTTTTTGTGTGCGGGACGGGCAAGCCCGTCCCCTACGAATAAATGTTGCACAGGCGGATATTTTTTAACGGGCATTATCAATTCAAATTTGTCACCCCATCTGCAATTTCGCGGAAAACGGGGGAAGCCGAGATGTTGCCGGAATAACCATCCTCTATAAAAACGGTAACGGCATATTGAGGGTTAACAGTCGGGAAATAGCCCGTAAACCAGCAGTTCATCACCTCCGAGCCGTCCTCCTTCATCACCCCCGTCTGCGCGGTGGAGGTTTTGCCAGCCGCTTTCGTATAATAAGGGCGCGAAAGCGATGCCTCGCGCATAACGGTGTTAACCATAAATTCCTTTAATATTTCCGCCGTTTCAACGCTTAAAGCGCGCCTCTTCGCGCTCTCGCTGTCCATGGCGGTATATAGCCAGCTATCATCAACCGTCCCCTTAATCAGCTTGGGTTCGGGCAATATGCCGCCGTTTGCAATTGCGGCAGTCATGCGGCATACCTGCAAAGGCGTGGCAGTAAGCTTTCCTTGACCGAAGGACATATTGGCGCGCTCCGCCGGAATTGAGATGTCCAAAGGCGTTTGAAGATACCCGGCGGCTGTGTTCATGCCGAAACAAAGCTCAGTGCTCTCCCCGAACCCCAAAGCCGAAGCCGTTTCAACAAAGACATCTCTGCCGATAAACTCACTGATTTCAATAAAATACGTATTGCAGGATTCCGCAATTGCTCCCTGCATATTAAGCTCGCCGTGCCCCCCCCATTTATGGCAGTTAAAGGTTACATCTCCTATATGGATATATCCGCCGCAATTATGAATGTATTCGGGGCTTATGCCGATTTCAAGGGCGGCGGCTACGGTAACAAGCTTAAACACCGAGCCTACGCTGTATGCCGAAAAAGCCCTGTTTATAAAGTTTGCGTCTTGGCTGTCAAGATAGCTTCCCACATCTGCCGCGCTAAAGCCCGGACTGCTTACGCACGCCAGTATATCACCGCTGAAAACATCCATAATCACAACCGCGCCTTTAGAATAGCCCGAATTCCTCAATGCCGTTTCGGCAACCTCTTGGATTTGCGAATCTATCGTTGTAACCACCCCCGCCGGGGATTCGGGTACGCGGACAATGTCAGCCCCAAGACCGTTTAAAACCCCCCCCACCGCGTTTACGCTGTACCTCGCCGTGCTGACCGCAACGCTCCCGCGCAAAAGCTCGTCAAACGCCCTTTCAATGCCCGTGACGCCGACATTATCGGAGGTATAGCCGATAATATGCTGAGCGGGCTGATTTTCGGAATAGCGCGCCGCATTTCTGAAAACCGTTACGCCGTAGCTCTCGGGCTCATCCGATGTAATTTCGCATAAAAACGGCAGATTTCCCCTTACTCCGCTGTAAAACCTGTCATAATCAGCCACATAAGGGAAAACAATCAACGCGCTCTGGTCATTCGGATTCACCACGGCTTCAAGTTTAACGCCTTGATTGACCAGCCCCGTCATAGTGCGGTCATAAATCATCCCTCCGGCTGACGCGCTCCTGACGGTATAGCTCCCCCTGCCCGCAGCGGCTTTCGTTATGTTGCCGTCATTGATTATAAAGCCTATACGGATTGAAAGCAGCACGGCAAAAGCCGCAGAAATGATTGAAGCCGATTTAATTTTTTGAGCCATAAACAAAAACTCCTCCCGCTCTTTGGGATTATTATTCCCAAAGCGAGAGGAATTATGTGTTAATTAATCCTATTCGTTATCGAAAGGCATAACAATGGCGGCGACGATGTAAGCGACAACACCTATGAAGAAGAAGCAGCTTAAAAGAGCCCACAAAATCCTGACTACCGTAGGGTCGATGTTCAGATAATCCGCAAACCCTCCGCAAACCCCGCATAACACTTTGTTCCTTGATGATTTTGCTAATTTTTTCATAACATTTACCTCCATATATAATATTAATTTATTGAGAGATGAGACTTGGGAAAGCTCCTGCCGCCTCATTCCTAATAACCTAAGCCTAAGCTTACCAGATATTAATGTCGCAAACTCCGGCGGTAGCTTTGATATTAAAGCTGTGAGCCGCTTCGGGGTTTCTGACTATTCTGTCAACACTGTCATCGCCGTTAATTGTAATCCCGAATTGATTATTATCATAAACAGGCACGATTCTGTCAACACTGTCGTCGCCGTTAATTATAACCGAACCTGCCGTCTTTGAAATGATGAAATCGTAATCTAAAATGTTTCCCGGAAAACTCATTGATATATATCCGGCGGACATATCGATGCTGTTACTTCCCGTAATGGGCGTATTATAAGCGGTTAATTCTCCGGCGGAGGCTCTGAAACTTCCGTTGTCAATCTCACATTCGCTGAAAGCCAGCTGCCCTGCCGAAATGCGGCAGTATAAATTGTTCAAGGTGCTGTTATAGTATGCCAGCGTGCCCGCACTCATGATGATTTCGGCAGATTCTTCTGCGTTTACATCCGAAAGAGCCGCCTGCCCCGCCGACATAATAATCGAAAGCTGAGCCGTGTCTAAGTCTACAACATTAAGCTCCCCCGCTCCTATTTTAATATTCGCTTTTTCAATGATTTCGTCATTGGGAACGGTTATGTGCACTTCCCCGTAATTGGAATAACTGCTGAACGGATTCAGGGTATTAAGCGAGCTGAAAAGGCTTGGGTTATATGTGACATTAAGTATGCCGCCTTCAAAGGAATGGTCAAAATATTCCCCCGAAATACCCCTCGTTTCGATTGAGAAATTCTCGCCTCCGATAATATGGAAGCTACCCATTGAGCAGTCAATATTAATTTCATGAAAGACATAGTCTGCGTCATAAAAGGAAAAGTCATCATTGCCCGCTGTTGTCATCTCAACATAGTCCGTCCAGTTTGCACTATTATACCAATTTGAGTAATTTTGGTTGTATCCAAACAAGCCGTCTCCGCTGTATCCGAATCCAAAGGATAATGCAATCAAAACCAACCCTATAATCACCAGCATGATACCGAAGCCCGCAAGCTTTAAACACTTCTTAATCATTATATGCCGCCTCCTTTATTTCGATTCTTATGCTTCTTAACGCACCAAGGGACAAACTTTGCAAAAAACAGCAGTCCCGGTATAAAAATCAGCACGCCCGCGCCCGAGGTAATAAAGCCGTAACCGACCATAGCCACGCCGTCCGCTAAACTGTTTGTAAATATCTGTGCCGCTCCGATAAACGCCAGCACGATTCCGAATAAAAACGCCGCCGGACCGGATACCACCATCGCCCCCGCCGCTATTCCGAGCGATAAAATCATCGCGAAAAGTGCGATAGCAATCGGAAGGATAATCGGCAAGCCTACAAACAAAATAAACACAATCCAAAGAATTACATTCATAAAGCCCTTGCGCTTTTTGCCGTATTCTTTATTTGCAAAAGGATTTCCGTGAGCAGTAAAAGGATTTCCATGAGCGTTATAAGGGTTGCGGTAAGGCTCTGACTGCCTCGGCGACGGCTCTTGGTAACTTTCGTGCCTTTCGTACCCTTCGGAGGTTTGCTGTGCGTAATGTCCGCTCGGCATTATGTCCGGGGTATTGTCGGGCTGATTATAGCTTTCTTCCTTGTGCTTTCCGTAGGGTGATGCGTCCTGCTCCGCTACTCCTCTGAAAGCTTGCGCCCCTTGAAACGACTGAGGATTATACGGAATCGAATCCTTTTTAAGTGAAACATAAGCTTCCGCAGAATGGTTCAAAGGCTTGCTTTGGCGGTATTTAATATACCCCGCACTCTTTGAAAAGTCCGACTGCTCGCTGATGATGCTTTTCGCAAGCTGAAACGGCTTACCAAGCTCCGCCATTACGGCGGCTTCGTTATCGCCCCCCGCTTCGTCAAAATATTCTCTGTAAAAATTAACAGCCATCTCCCTTTCCTCGTCCGGGAGTGTTATAAGGTTCAGGTCAAGCTCCGTCAAGTATTCCCGCCTTGTCATCGTCATCATTCCTTTCCAAGTTATCATCGCGAAGCCCTGCTTCCGCCTCGTCTTCGCCCGCTTTGAGCAATATAATCTTATCTACCTTACCCTTATATATTTCCCAAGCCTGCTTATATTCGATATTGCGCTCGCACCCGCTCCGGGTTACCTTGTAATACCGCCGATTGCGTCCCATATATTCCCTGTCGTATGATTCAAGAAGTCCATTTTTCAGAAGCCTCCTTAACACGGGGTAAAGAGTGGATTCCGACATCTCAATGGCTTCTCTGATTTCCTGCGTTATTTTATATCCGTAGGTATCCTCCTTGGCGACTATAGAAAGAACCAACGCATCCAATAGAGCCGCACTGACAGAAAATGACATATCATAACCTCCTCGCTTGTTGCTTTATTATATTATATACCGTATAATATCATTTGTCAATACCTATTGGCAAATTTTTTAAATTTGTTGAAAATATGCAAAATTTCTCTTGACATTCGACTAAATTTGTGTTATTATGATGATATGAATAGAGATATGAATAGTATGAAAACTCGGATAGGTAAAATAAAGCTAACATTAATAAAAAAGCGTAAGCAGGTCTATTTTTTTACAGGACTTTTGGTTTTAGGTTCAATTGCCTGCTGTAACGCGCTGACAGTAAAGGAATATCGCCTAAAGACCGATAAGCTGAGCACAGGCAGTGAAATACGTATCATCTTGCTGACAGATTTGCACAATACCTTATACGGGAAAGAGCAAAAAAAGCTTATCCATATAATCAAGGCGCAGAATGCCGATTTGATACTGCTGGGCGGAGATATGTACCGCAACGCCTCCCACGGCGAATGTACGGCAACGCGCAGTCTTTTGGAACAAATCATAAAGATTGCCCCCGTCTACTCCGTCATGGGCAATCATGAGCATTGGAGCGGATACGCGGACGATATACGGAATGAGCTGAATTCATTAGGAATACCCGTCTTGGAAAATGCTTACAGGCAAGCCGTTGTGAACGGAAATAACCTTATAATAGCAGGCACGGAGGATACGGGCTTCACCCCCTCGGTAAAAACGGCTTTTGCGGACTTGAAAACGAATGACAGCTACCAAATCCTGTTAACGCACTACCCCGAAAACATAGAAAGCTATATAGGGTATCCTTTTGACTTGGCTTTATCGGGTCACGCTCACGGCGGGCAGGTCAGAATCCCCTTTATTTTAAACGGACTTTATTCCCCCGGCGAGGGCTTGTTTCCCAAATATGCGGGCGGACTTTACGAGCACGGCGGACTTACGCATATAGTGAGCCGCGGGCTTTCAAAAACCCACCCACGGCTTCCGCGCATCTTCAACCGCCCCGAGGTGGTTTTGATTGTAATTGAGGGACACAAAAGCTGAGAAACCGTGTTCACAGCCTAAATGCGGCAATATGAACACGGCTTTATTTAAATGAAAAGAGGTGGAGTTTATGTATACTTGTAAAGGTAAGTGCGTTTTCGGCGGCTGGGCTATCGGCAAAATAAGGGTATTTAATAAGGGCGAAAGGAAAGTAAAACGTATTTCAGTTAAAGACCCCGACAAGGAGATGGAGCGTTTTAACAAAGCTAAGGCTGAAGCGGCTTTTCAGTTAAAAAAACTTTACGACCAAGTTTTGAAAGAGGTCGGCAAGGCAAACGCGGCAATTTTCAAGGTTCATCTTTTGCTTTTAGAGGATTCGTTATATTTAAGCTCCATTGAAAAGATAATCAAGGAATTAAATTATAACGCGGAATATGCAATTGAAGAAACAACCGAAAAGATTGTAATTATGTTTTCTTCAATTGACAATGCCTATTTAAGGTCGCGCACCGCAGATATAAGGGATGTTTCAACCCGCATTATTAACATTTTAAGCGGCGAGGAGGAATTTACCATTGACTCAGAAGAGCCGATTATACTCTTTGCGGACGACCTATCCCCCAGCGAAACCGTCCAGCTTGACCGCGAAAGGTGTAAAATAGCGGCTTTCGTCACCGCGCAGGGAGCAGCCTTTTCGCATACGGCAATCCTTGCACGCACGATGAATATTCCTCTTATCATAAAAGCCGACATTGAGCTGAACACGGAATTTAATAATAAAAACGCAGTAGTAAACGGCTCGGAGGGGCTTGTTTATATTGACCCGAATACGGAATTTATAACTGAAATACAAAATATTATCAGCACCGAAGCAAAGGCGCGGGAATCGCTTAATGTGCTTAGAGGGCTTCCCAACGTAACGATTGACGGTGCTAAGGTAGAGCTTAACGCCAATATATGCCACGCTAAGGACGTTGTTACCGTTATAAGGAACGATGCGGGCGGAGTGGGCATGTACAGAAGTGAGTTTCTTTTCTTGGAAAAGGAGGACTTCCCCGATGAAGAGATGCAGTTTGACCAATATAAGGCAATCGCCGAAATTTTAGGCAAGAATATGAAATGTATCATTCGGACGCTTGACATAGGGGCGGACAAGCAACTCCCCTACCTGCCCTTACCCAAGGAGGACAACCCCGCCATGGGCGTCCGCTCTATCCGCATATCCTTACGCTACCCCGAGGTGTTCCGAACCCAGCTTCGGGCGATTCACAGGGCAAGCGCATACGGTCGCGTAGGGATTTTATTCCCTATGATTACTTCCGTTGAGGAGCTTAGAAAAGTCAAGGCATTTTCCGCTAAGGTAAGGGACGAGGTTATAAAGGACGGCTGCAGTGTCGGAGAAGTGACATACGGCATTATGATAGAAACGCCCGCCGCAGTGGTTATCAGCGACCTGCTGGCATCCGAGGTTGAATTTTTCAATATAGGGACCAACGACTTGGCTCAATACGCAATGGCGGCGGACAGGCAAAACCCCGAGCTTGACGAATACTTCGACCCCTACAACACGGCTCTGATGAGAATGATAAAAATGACAACGGACAACGCAAAGAAAAAAGGAGTACACGTCTCAATATGCGGCGAGCTTGCCTCTAATACCGCTCTTACCGACCTATTTCTTGCCATAGGCGTTGACAGCCTGTCCGTCCCCCCCTCCCTTATACTACCGCTCCGCAAGCTTATCCGCGAAACAAATTTATCTAAGGTAAGGGATGAGGCTCTTAAAATACTTGGATAAAACGCATCATTTCGCTATTGGCGGGACAGGCAAGCCTGTCCCCTACAAAACCCTATTGAACAGCCGGAAAAATATAAAAAATTAACAAGAAAGGTCTTGATTTTAATGTCCAAATGTGCTACAATTTTAGCAAGCAAGCAAGCAAGCGGTTCATTCCGCTCTTTTGACATGTCTTAAAATTTATATAAATAAATGGGCAACTACTTTCTGCTTTAAGCGGAGGGTGGTTGCCTTTTTGTGTGCGGGACGGGCAAGCCCGTCCCCTACAGAATAAAATTCTAACCTATTACACAGGTGGCAATTTTTTTGTAGGGGCAACCGCCTCGGTCGCCCGAAAGGACAGGCAAAAGAATAAATAACGCAGTTATTCGGGCGAACGAGGCGTTCGCCCCTACGAAAATCTGTGCAATATTTCAGCACCCGAATAGATACAATAAAAAAAACAGGAGGTAACTACCATGTTATCAAGAAAAACAACCCGCAAATTCCGCATTATCTCAGCCCTAACCGCCCTGGCAATTTTCATCTCAATCTTCACCGCGCTGAATGTTTCAGCTGAAATCTTTTCCGGCGTTGACTGGTCTTTCGATTCCGACGAAGGCATACTCACAGTTGAATCGGACAGAGCCACAAATATGTGGCGAAATGAAAGAGGAGGCAACTTTCAGGTCAGCGATGTAACAACCGTTATAATCGAAGACAGCGTTACGGAAATAGGTACATCGGCGTTTATTCAGACAAGCATAACCACTATAACCATACCGGAGAGCGTTATCAATATAGGCGAGAGTGCACTTGCTAATTGCACAAACTTAACCTCAATAACCGTTGCACCCGGCAACAGCAATTATTCAAGCATTGGCGGTGTATTATTCAATGAAAACGCAACAGAATTAGTCCAATACCCGATTGGGAACGCAAGAACAAGCTACACAATCCCAAGCGGCGTTACGAGCATAGGGCAAGCGGCGTTTGTATTTTCAAGCCTAACCTCCGTTATCATTCCGAAAAGCGTTACGAGTATAGGGAATGACGCGTTTGTGGCTATGCAGGCGAATTCGATTTCGATAACATTCAATTCACAAACCCCGCCGATATTCGGCTTCAGTGTATTTGGGCTAACCCCCTACAGCAATGTCACAATATACGTCCCCATAGGAGCAAAGGCAGAATATGAGGCGGTTGGGCAATTGAGCTACTTCACTATACATGAACTTCCCGCCCCTGCTATACACGATGATGATGATAACAGCGACAACAACAACCGCGGCGGAAGCTCCGTAAGAGATGCAATCATCAGCGGCGGCGGAATCGGCGGCGCGGCAGGGAGCGTAAACAGTAGCGGCAAAACCGAAATCAGCGGTCATTTTGAAAATGACACCTACATAAAACACTCCGAAATCCCGCTAGTTTACACGGCAGACAAAAATTTCGCAGACTTCAGAGAAGTCCGCATAAATGGTCGCCGACTGACCAAAGGAACGCATTACACTGTCAAAGGCGGCTCGACAATCATCACCCTCCTGCCCGAATATTTAGACACACTTGATGAGGGAGAGCATGAGTTGAGCGTTCATTTCAGCGGGCTTGCGGTGGTTAGGGCTTCTTTCACCGTTGAAGAGGCTGAGCATGATGATGTTTCGACTTTGGCGGGGATTTTGGGGGATTTTGATTCAATTGACAATTGACAATTGATAATTGATAATTGACAGCTTACGGGTGAATCACCGCTTTTGCTTTGGGCAGGAGCGGTGATTTATAATTTACAAATTATAATTGACTTCCTAGCCAAAATCTGCTATAATAAATAAGTACCCAAACAAAATCAAGGAGAGTAAAAAAATGGTAGCTGAAACCTTTCTAATATCAGTTAAAAACGACATCGGATTTAGGCTTTTCTTCGCTGACGAACGGAACATTGAGTTTTTACAAGGGCTGTTAAAGTCAATTCTGAAACTGGACGATGGCGAATACGAGGTGATTGAAATCCTCGACCCGCACTTACTTCGCGAATTTCACGGGGATAAACTAGGCATTGTCGATGTAAAGGTAAAAACCAAAACAGGGAAAATTATCCACATCGAAATCCAACTCAAAGTCCGCCCCGGCATGGAGGAGCGCATTATTTATTATGACGCTAAACTAATCACAGAGCAAATTGGAAGCAGTGATAAATATAAAGACTTAAAGCGGGTAATCAGCATCATAATCACCGAAGAAACCCTAATAAAATCAAGCCCGCTTTACCATCATCGTTTCACCTTTTTCGACCCGAATGCAAACATTGAACTATCCGACCTCATCGAAATTCATACTCTCGAATTAAACAAACTGCCGGATAATTTTGACGGCACGGAATTATGCGACTGGGCGAAATTTATCGCCGCAGGAAGCGAGGAGGAATTGGAAATGGTAGCAAATAGGAATACGCAAATCAGTAAGGCTGTAGTCAAACTCCGCGAATTGTCAGCGGATGAAAAAGCACGTGATATGTATGAACGCCAAGAAAAAGCAAGGCGGGATTATGAGTGGGCTATGGATTATGCTCGGGAGATGGGTATAAAGGAGGGTATAAAGGAGGGGGTCAAGGAAGGTACGCAAAAACGCGAGCAGGAGCTTATTGAAAGCATGAAATCATCCGGCATGTCGGAATCTGAAATTGAGAAAATTCTTAGCTTTAAACGCAAAGGTTAAGTCAATGTGCAATTTGCAGTTTACAATTAATGTGTCGGCTTCGCCAATGGATTTTAATATTGTCCGCGAAGCGGACACCGAAATTGAACATTGTAAACTGTACATTGTTCAATATTTCCTCCCATCCCCAAAATAAACTTGCCTCGTAAACGGGTAATATACCAGAGATGAAATGCCGTCTTTATAAATAAAGTATTCGTTACCGTAAAAAAGCGGTATATATACGCAGTCAGATATGATAAGCGATTCGGCTTCCTTGTATAAGGAAACCGCTTCGCTTAATTTATCAGCAGTGTTAAGCGAGTTCACGATGCTTTTAACGCGGTTGTTTTCATTTGTAACGCCGTTGAAAAATGCAACGGGAGCATTGTAAGCTCCTTTTAATTCAACAAGCGCGATTTCAAAGCTCCCATCTTTAATTCTAAGGTCGTACTCTCTTTGAGGCAGAGGCTCAATACCGCAAAAAAAGCCGTAAGCCTTTTGCCACTGCTGTGTAATTATGCTTAAATCACCGTTAAAGCCATCGGGAACAGTTATTCTTATGTTTTCAACCGAAGCAATATTACGTTTACGCAGGCTCTCACTCCAAATGTTAGACTTAGACGGGTCGTAAAGCGACAAGGAAGCATCGGAAACCAATTCCCTGTATCGCCTTCCCAAAACCGTAACCGCTCCCGGAATCAGCCCGTAAGCCGCCGAGAGATTTTCGGGGAGTGCTGTGAACTCCTCGCGGTTAATCATGAGTGCCAAGGAGTAGCGTAAGTCATAATCGCTCCAATAATCCGATTCAAGGTTAAAAAGAAGTCCGTATGCTTTGGATTGATGCGCCGTATGACTATTACTCGATATAAGCCTTTTGTCGTAGCCATCAAAAACAAAGCAATCTATACTGTTATCCTTAAAGCTTTGCGCGTCAATGGTTTCATCGCCCGTGATGGTGTAGCTTACTCCGGCGGGGTAGATGCGCTCCTGCTCATTATTTAAGCTGTTCCTTTGCAAAATGATAAAGTTTTCATGCCAAAAGGGGTCAAAGTTCCAGTCCTTCAGAAAAAAAGCTCCGCAGGATAATACCGCATCTGCCGCAAGACCGTACCTCCCCCTCGTCATTTCAAAAAATTCCTTATTACACGGTGATGCCGATGTGTGGGTCAACTCCTCAATAAATTTATAATAAGGGTCGTTAAGCTCGAATATAAGGGTAAAATCATCCTCGGCGTATACATTTTTTATGCTTGAATACCGCTCCGCGTGGGGCGAAAAAGTCCCCTCCTTTAAAATCCTCTCAAAAGCAAAGACGAAATCATGTGCGGTAAGCCGCGCGGTATATTCGCCGATTCCCATCCAGAATATGTTCTCCCTCAGCTTGAACGAGTAGGTCAAGCCATCCTCCGAAACGGAATAGCTTTGAGCGGCGTAGGCTTCAATATTTCCGTTATCCGAAAATCTCACAAGCCCCGCGAATGTGTTCATGATGATTTCTTTGGAGGACGCATCCTCTGCCAGCTGGGGGTCAAGGTTCTGAGGGTTTTGCGCTAAATTAGCGCGGAATATATACCCCCCGCCATCACCGCTGCTGCTGCGGCAGGAGGATAACAATGTTAAAACCATAACGAGCATTAAAATAACGGTTATTTTTTTTATTTGAATCCACCTCCGATGAAGTTCCTATCCCTACAAAGCCGCTTCAATCGCCCTTCCCGCAGCCATGCTTCTTCTTACGTCAATCACCCGCTGATTTGAGCTACCCTTAAACCTTAGCCTGTAATCCTTTTTGCCAATATCAAACCTGCCGTCCACAAGATAGTCGGTTACGCTTAAAAGTTCACGGTAGCAATTTTTATTATCTGCATTTTCGCAAAGCTCTTCATAGGTATAGCCTGTATAGGTAATCAAGCTGAGACCCAGCCCTTTAACCTGAAGCCCGAGACGGTAAAGAGCGCGCGCTTGACAAAACGGCTCTCCGCCGCTGAACGTCACACCGTCCAGTAGCTTATTGGAGGTTATTTGATTTAATGCCTCATTTATATTTGATTCACGCCCCCCGCAGAAATCGTGAGTTTGAGGGTTTTGGCAACCTTCGCACCCGTGGGGGCAGCCTTGTGTGAACAGCGTATACCTTAGCCCGGGACCATCGACTATAGAGTCGTTGGCGACCCCGGCTAATTTTATTTTTTCACTTAACATAGTATATCACCCGTTATATTTTTTTTAACTGCCATTGATAATTTTTGTTTGTTTTATACCGTCCCATATTTAGGGTATATTACAACCGCCCTACCACTACATTTGTGAAAATTTAAAGCTTTTGTGCGTAACCGTCCGTTCGGTTTTTCGGGCTAATGTAATATACCCTAAACATGGGACTGCCGAGTATTTAGTAATTGCCTTAAAAGTCTTTGACATTATGTTTGACTCTTTCGCTTTCTTCGATTCGCTTTGCGTTGTTAAAGCGGTCGAGTGTGCCTACTAAGTAGCCTGTTATTCTGCGGATTCTGTCGAAAGGTATGCCGTTTGAATTTTCTTCCCGTCCGCATTTGGGGCAGGTAATGCCTATTACACCTGTATAGCCGCAAACGGGGTCGCGGTCAATCGGGTGGTTGATTGAGCCGTAGCCTACGCCTGCTTCCTTCATACAGCGCAGAATTTTTTCAAACGCGCCGATATTATTAGCAGGGTCGCCGTCCAGCTCTACGTAGCTTATATGACCCGCGTTCGTGAGGGCGTGATACGGTGCTTCAAGCTTAATTTTATCAAATGCGTTGATGTTGTAGGCAACGGGGATATGGAATGAATTGGTATAATATTCCTTGTCGGTAACGCCCTTGATTTCGCCGAAAAGCTTTTTATCAATCCGCACAAAACGCCCTGATAAGCCCTCGGCTGGGGTTGCCAAAAGAGTGTAATTCATGCCGGTGCGCTTTGTTTCCTCGTCAAGGCGTTCGCGCATATGTGCGACAATCTCCTCGCCTAACGCGGCGGCTTCCGCATCCTCGCCGTGATGCTTTCCGATAAGCGCGGTCAAGGCTTCCGCAAGCCCTATAAAGCCCATAGCCAATGTACCGTGCTTTAATACCTCGCCTATCCCATCGTCCGGCTTCAGCTTGTCCGAATCAAGCCATATGCCTTGTCCCATAAGAAAAGGAAAGTTGCGGACGCACTTTTGGCTTTGAATCTTATAGCGGTGATTCAGCTGCGTTATAACAAGTTCCGTAATATCATCAAGACTTTCAAAAAACGCACCTACGTTCCCGTTCGCTTTTACGGCAAGGCGCGGCAGGTTTACCGAGGTAAAGCTAAGGTTGCCCCTGCCGGAAACAATCTGCCTTGACGGGTCGTGGGCGTTGGCAACCACTCTGGTTCGGCAGCCCATATACGCAACCTCGGAGTTATAATCGCCTTCCCTGTAGTATTTTATGTTAAACGGCGCGTCCAAAAATGAAAAATTAGGATAAAGACGCTCAGCCGATACTCTGCAAGCAAGCATAAAGAGGTCGTAATTCGGGTCTTCGGGGTTGTAGCTTACCCCCTCCTTAACCTTAAAGACGTGGATGGGGAATATCGGCGTTTCACCGTTGCCCAAGCCCTTTTCGTTCGCAAGCAGGATGTTTTTTATAACCATTCTGCCCTCGGGCGATGTGTCCGTCCCGTAATTGATTGAGGAAAACGGGGTTTGCGCTCCGGCGCGGCTGTTCATTGTGTTAAGATTATGCACCAAAGCCTCCATTGCTTGAAAGGTTGCGCGGTTCGTTTCCTTTTCGGTAAGCTTAACGGAAAATTTCTGTATTTTACCCGCCAGCTCTTCATCTCCGCTCATAAGCTCCGTTAAATAAGGCATTTCAAGCTCTTGATAACCGTTTTGGTTTGAAAGGATTGCTTCAAGCCCGTGCTCCTCTTTGATTTTTTGCATATACGCGGATATTTTGCCCTCCAGCTCGTTCAGTTCAAGGTCGCCGGTATACAGCCCGACCCCTCTTAAAATATTCTTTTCATAAAGCTGACGGTAGCTTTTGGAAACCCCCTGCGCCATTGCGTAATCAAAATTGGGGATTGACTGCCCGCCGTGCTGGTCGTTCTGGTTTGATTGCATGGCGATACAAGCTAAAGCCGAGTAGCTTCCTATATTGTTAGGCTCGCGCAGATACCCGTGCCCCGTTGAAAAGCCTCCCTTGAAAAGCTTGATAAGGTCAATCTGACAGCAGGTCGTGGTGAGGGTAAAAAAGTCAAGGTCGTGTATGTGAATGTCCCCATCGGCATGAGCCTTTGAATGCTCGGGTGCTAAAACATACATTTCGTAAAACTGCTTCGCGCCCTCGGAGCCGTATTTAAGCATCGTACCCATGGCGGTATCGCCGTCTATATTGGCGTTTTCTCTTTTTATATCGCAATCTAAAGCCGATTTGAAGGTCAAGTCCTCATAAATTTTCATAAGGCGCGTATTCATCTCGCGCACTCTGGTTCTGCCCGCGCGGTAAAGGATATAAGCCTTAGCCGTTTTAGCATGTCCCTCCTCGACCAAAATTTTTTCTACTATATCTTGAACCTGCTCAACGCCGGGCACTCTTTTACCGTAAATTTCCTCTATTTTTTCGCAAACAACCGTCGCAAGCTCCAAAGCCGCGCTGTAATCGCTTCCGCCGACGGACTGAGCCGCCTTAAATATAGCCTGCGCTATTTTCTCTACATTAAACGGTGCTACCCTGCCGTCCCTTTTGCTTATCTGCGTAATCATCAGCAAGAACTTCCTTTCATTTATCAAACGTCAAATACAACATATGGTGGTTTAACACGTGCTGTATTACAAGTATATAGTATTCAAGGCAGTTTGTCAAGATATTTCGGAGGAAAAAATAAATAGTTTTATTTGTTTTTTTTGTGCAAATTGTACGCTTGGCTTATTATTTATGCTTTAAGCTTGCTTTTCATTGCCTTTGTAATAAACGCACAAATTTTGGGCAGTCCTTATGTAAATTTAGTACAGTATTAACAAAAATAAAAAAGAATGTAAAAGAGTATTGCAAAAGCAAGTATAATATGATAAAATTTAAGAATAGCATGATTCAATAAAAATTAATTAAAGAGGTGCAATGTTGTGAAGAGAAAGGTAATATTAACCATCGCAAGTGTTCTTTTGCTCGGTTTCTCGGCTTTCATTTTTGCCGGTTGTGATGAAAGCGGAAGCGGCGGCGGAGGCGGAGGTGCTCCGGCGGCAAACAATAACCAAGGCGCAGGCGCAGGTACAAGCACAGGCTCGGGAAGCGTAAACGTAGGTATCGTACTCCCCACTAAAGAAGAACCCAGATGGCTTCAAGACGAAGCTAAATTCAAGGAAGTTATAGGAACTACGGAATACACGGCTGAAGTTATGTTCAGCGGCGGAAGGTCCGATACCGAAAAGCAAAACGTAGAGGTTTTGGTAGGAAAAGGAATTGACGTACTGATTATCTGCCCCCATGACGCAACTGCGGCGGCGGCGGCTGTTGACGTAGCTAAGAAAGCGGGCGTTACCGTTATCGCTTACGACCGTTTAGTGCCGGAAACAGACGCGCTTGACTATTATGTAACCTTTGACAGCGTATCCGTAGGCGAAGCGCAGGCGCAATATCTTGTAGACCAAGCAACGGGAACAGGTAATCCCCTTTATCTGTATGCCGGAGCGGCTTCCGACAACAATGCGTTTTTATTCTTCGAAGGTTCTTGGAATGTTCTTCAGCCTAAAATTGCAGACGGAACTTTTGTAATCAAGAATTCTTCCGAAGCGGTTAACTTGCAGGATAAGGCGCAATTGAGCCGTGAAGAAATGTCTAAAATCATCGGTCAAATTTCCACCAACTGGGATTTCGGAATTGCTAAAACTTTAGCTGAGGCTAATATGACTGCCGTATCCGCAGAAGATAAGGGTCACGTTTTTGCACTGGCTCCCAACGACGGTACAGCGCGCGCGATTGCCGATACATTTGCAGTTAACGTAGACAGCTATGTCATTACAGGGCAGGATTCGGAGATTGAATCTGTACAATACATCATTGACGGAAAGCAATCCATGACTGTGTTTAAAGATACGCGCTCACTTGCAAGTGATGCTATGAACATGGCAGTCTCCGTTCTTAAAGGTGAGGCTGTAGACGCTACCGCTTCTTACAATAACGGAATGATGGACGTTCCCGCGAAACAATCCCCTATTATCTCGGTAGATATTAATAATTTAGTCAGTGTACTCATTGATTCGGGCTATTTTTCGGCAGACCTTTTCACAGGGCTTAACTAATTAAATGAGGATTTAGGATTTAGGTTTTAGGTTTGAGGAAGTTTTTCAAGCCTCAAGCCTAAGTCCTCAAACCTATTTTAACCACCAACTACTAAAAAGGGAGCGTGGAATTATGAGCGATTACATACTGTCGATGAAAAATATTACCAAAACCTTTCCGGGCGTTAAGGCTCTCGACGGAGTCAGCTTTAACGTAAAACGCGGCGAGGTTCATTGTCTTGTAGGGGAAAACGGCGCGGGCAAATCAACCTTGATGAAGATTTTATCGGGCGTTTACCCATACGGTACTTACGGCGGCGACATTGTATATAACGGCGAAGTACAAAAATATCAAAGCATAGCCGACAGTGAAAAGGTCGGCGTGGCGATTATATATCAAGAGCTTGCTTTGATTCCCGAGCTTAGTGTTTATGAAAATATATTCTTCGGTCATGAAATAAAAAAAGGTATACAGATTAATTGGAATGAAACGATTGCAAAATCAAGCGAATTGCTTAAAAAGGTACGCCTTGACGTATCGCCGGACGCACAGGTTAAGGATTTCGGCGTAGGCGTTCAGCAGCTAATCGAAATAGCGAAAGCGTTAAGCAAGGATGTAAAGCTTTTAATCCTTGACGAGCCAACGGCGGCTTTAAGCGAAACCGACAGCGAAAACCTGCTGGATTTAATCCGCGAGCTTAAAGAGCAGGGCGTTTCCTGCATTATGATTTCTCATAAGCTCAAAGAGGTTTTGTCGATTGCGGACTCAATTACAGTTATAAGGGACGGAAAGACAATTACTTCAATGGACATGCACGAGCGGAAAATTGATGAATCTGAAATTATAAGCAACATGGTAGGCAGGGAAATCGGGGATATTTACCCGAAAAGAGAGCCTAAGGACTTTGAAAACGAAGATGTTGTTTTTAAACTTTTTGATTGGAATGCCTTTGACCCGTCTAAGGGGCGCAAGATTTTATTTGACGTTAACTTAGAGGTCAAAAGGGGCGAAATTGTAGGCATCGCGGGCATGATGGGCGCGGGTCGGACGGAGCTTTCTATGTCGGTATTCGGAAATGTAAAAAAATACCAAATTAGAGGGGGATTTGAGCTTAACGGAAAGGTTGAGAGGTTCAAAACGCCGAGAGCCGCAATCCAAAAAGGTCTTGCATATGTTACCGAGGACAGGAAAGGTAACGGGCTTAACCTTATGTCTGATATAAAAACAAATATTACGGCGGTAAATTTAAGGGCTTTGGCAAATAAAGGCGTTATTAACCAAAATGAGGAAGTCAATGTCGCGAACTACTACTTAAAAGAAACAAACATAAAAGCACCCTCCATTGAGCAGGTCGTGGGGAATTTAAGCGGAGGGAATCAGCAAAAGGTATCTTTATCCAAATGGCTTTATGCCGCGCCCAATGTTCTTATACTCGATGAGCCGACAAGGGGAATTGATGTAGGCGCGAAGCTTGAAATTTACACGCTTATGAATAAATTGGTCGAGCAGGGAATGAGCATCATTATTATATCCTCCGAGCTTTTGGAAGTAATAGGAATGAGTGACAGAATTTATGTTTTCGCCGAGGGCAAGGTAGCAGGTCAAATCAAAGCATCTGAAGCAACTGAGCAAAAACTAATAGCAATGGCTACATCGGCTTAGAAGCCGGGAGTTATTTTTGAGCAAGTTCTTAAAATAATAATTTAGAAGGAGTTAAGAACCATGAAAAATATACGGGAATACGGAATGTATATAGCACTTGTTATTATAGTCCTCATTTTCAGCGTAGCAACCCATGGCAGTTTTATCACTTCGAGCAATATCAGCAACCTGCTTAATCAATGCGCTTACATTGCAGTTATGGCTATAGGAATGACCTTGGTTATCATTATAAAACACATAGACCTGTCGGTCGGATACGTAGCGGGATTTTTGGGAGCTCTTGCCGCCCTTATGATGAGAGCCGATATGCCGGCACTTTTGGCAATTTTGCTGGTTGTGCTTATCGGTATTGTAATAGGAATCGGAAACGGGCTTTTGGTTGCGAAAGTAGGCGTTCCCGCTTTCGTTGTTACCCTTGCGGGAATGTTGATTTTCCGAGGAGCGTTACAGCTTGCTACCGAAAGAACAGGTACAATCGGAATCAGAAATGAGTTCTTCATATCGTTAGGCGATGGTTATATACCCAGTTTCGGGCTTACGGCAGGTTCATTGCGTATAACTACCTTGGCTGTCGGTATAGTCTGCGTATTACTTTTCATATACTCTTCGATTAAAGGACGTAAGAATAACTTGAATTATAACCTTGAAGTGTCCAAGCTTCCGATTTTTGCGGCTAAAATTGCGGCGGTTTCGGTATTTATCATGGTTATTACGGTAGTTCTTGCGGGATATAACGGAATTCCTTGGTCAACTATGATTGTCGGCGCGGTATTGGTTATTTATCATTTTATCACAAATAAAACTGTTTTGGGCAGACACATATACGGAATCGGCGGAAATACGGAAGCGGCGGCTCTTTCCGGCGTAAACGTAACTAAGGTGACAATATTTGTATTTGCTTCAATGAGCGCGCTTGCGGCTCTTTCGGGCGTTTTATATGCGGCGCGGCTACACTCGGCAACAACCACAGCGGGCGCAGGCTTTGAGCTTGACGCGATTGCGGCGGCTTATGTAGGCGGTGTTTCCGCAAACGGCGGAGTGGGTAAAGTAACCAACACCCTCATAGGCGCGTTGGTCATGGCTTCTCTTATAAACGGCATGAAACTTATGGGAACAGGCGAATCCTTCCAGTACATAATAAGAGGTGCAATTTTGGTTCTCGCCGTAATATTCGACTTGACAGCAAGACGCGTAAGGAAGTAAACATATTATAACATCAAATATAAAAAGGAACGCGGTTTAGATGATAACGCGTTCCTTTTTTCGTGAAGGTTGTTACATGGTTTTTAAAACTTATACCTTTCTCAACTTATACTAATAACGGCTCTTTGGGCAATTTATTCTCCTCTTTTGAAAGGCTATTCATATATTCCAAACACGCAAGCTCTAGATGTTTAAAATCTAAGCAACGCTTAGAAATAACATCATCGGGAAACTCATACTTATGTTTGTACAAATTTTCGGCTTTTATATCCAAATTCAGTTTATTTATTTCTTTGAGTTGGATATTAAGGAAACTAATTCGCTTTCTCTTTTCGTTTTCACTGCTAAACTTGATGTGTGAATCAATTTTTAGATAATCAAGGTTTGTTATCAAATTTTCGTGAATCGGAAACATATAATTAAGATTAACAATAGTCATCAAATTATTGCTTTGAGGATGGTATATTTTGTGAAAATCTTTGTTATTCTTGATTTTATAATGCCGTGGTTGAGGATGAGAGATTTGTGTTACATATACGATTTCTCCAATGCTAAATAAATCTCCAAAGAAAGGTTTAAAAGTCGATTCACCGTATTGGGTTTTAGGTATTCTTGGCTCGTATTTTTCTCTTAAAAAATCTAAATATTTATTGTCTGGAATTTTCCAACGCATATATTTCTCCTTTAATGTGTATATAGTAATAAGGTCGCTCTATTTAGCGACCTTATTACTATTCAGTTTTGGTAGGTACTGTAAACCTCTAATAATCCGATTTTGGTAGGAATCGTAAACCTCTATCAAGCCGGTTTTGATGGGCTCTGTAAACCCCTATTAACAAGATTTAAATAGGCTTTGTAACATTTACACCTATATTATATCACATTATTAAAGAACAAGTCAATAGTAATATTGTACAAAAAACATTCGCAGATTGTAAATATTACACAAATTGCATAACAACCTCAATCAAAAGGCATTTCAAGCGCAACACCAACGTAAAGCCTTTACTTTAAGCCCCTTACTTTAGCTTCAATGCAAGCTTCGACTTTAGGGCAATATTCTCCGACGTCAAGCCAAACTCTTTGAGCAATTCCAAAGCAGGACCTGAATGTCCGAAAACATCGTTAACCCCGATTTTTACAACGGGAACAGGGCAGCAATCGGTCACAACTTCGGCAACAGCCGCGCCCAGCCCGCCGATAATGCTATGCTCCTCTGCTGTTACAATCAAGCCTGTATCCTTAGCCGCCGCGCAAATAATTTCTTTGTCGAGCGGTTTTATTGTGTGTATATTTATAACTCTTGCCTTTATGCCGTCCGAACCGAGAATTTCTGCCGCGCTTAATGCTTCGTTTACCATAAGCCCCGTAGCAATTATTGTCAAGTTGTCGTCCGCGCCGCCCCCGCGCAGTAAAACGCCCTTGCCGGGCTCAAATTTATAGGTCGCCGCATCGTTAAAAACAGGAACGGCAAGCCGCCCGAAGCGCATATAAACAGGACCGTCAATCTCCAAAGCCGCTTTAACCGCCGCTTTCGCTTCAACATCATCGGCGGGATTAAATATTGTCATACCGGGGATTGCCCTCATAAGTGCTATATCTTCGTTGCATTGGTGGGATGCGCCGTCCTCCCCTACCGATATGCCTGCGTGTGTCGCGCCTATTTTGACGTTAAGGCGCGGATACCCTATTGAGTTGCGGACAATTTCGTAAGCCCGCCCCGCCGCAAACATAGCGAACGTACTGGCAAAAACCTTTTTGCCGGTCGATGCCATCCCCGCCGCGACACCCATCATATTAGCCTCTTGAATCCCGCAGTCAAAATGCCTGTCGGGATATGCTTTCTTAAAGAAAATTGTTTTGGTAGCCTCGGCAAGGTCTGCATCCAGCACTGCAATGTCGGGGTTTTCCTTATATAATTCAACTAAAGCTTCACCGTAGCTATCTCTGGTCGCTTTTTTAATTTGTGCAGACATTGTTTATTCCCCGCCTTTCGTTAATTCATCAAGCCTCGCCTGAAGCTCTGCCATTGCTTTATTATACTGCTCTTCATTAGGAGCCGCCCCATGCCATGAGGCTTGATTCTCCATGAAAGAGACACCCTTGCCTTTAGTTGTTTTCTGAATAATAGCCGTTGGCTTGCCGCTGACTTTTTCGGCTTCATTGAAAGCCGCCTCGATTTGCTCAAAATCATGCCCGTCTATATTGATGACATGCCAGCCGAAAGCCTTAAATTTTTCGTCAATAGGATAAGGCGACATAACGTCTGTTATTTTGCCGTCAATTTGCAGATTGTTGTTGTCGATAACCGCCGTGAGGTTATCCAAGCCGTAATGAGCCGCAAATAATGCCGCTTCCCAAACTTGCCCTTCCTGAAGCTCCCCATCGCCCAATGCTGTGTAAACGCGGTAGCTCGCATTGTCAATTTTACCCGCCAAAGCCATGCCGCAAGCCGCCGACACGCCCTGCCCTAAAGAGCCCGTGCTCATATCAACCCCCGGAGCTTTGCCCATAACGGGATGCCCTTGAAGCCGTGAGCCGATTTTCCTAAGTGTTTTCAGCTCGTCAACGGGGAAGAACCCCCTGTGAGCCAAAACCGAATAAAGAACAGGCGCGTTATGCCCCTTTGACAATACAAAGCGGTCGCGCTCCGGCATATTGGGGTTATCGGGCGAAACATTCATCCGCGCCATATAGAGGTAAGTCAGAGCATCGGCAAGCCCCAACGAGCCGCCCGGATGCCCGGACTTGGCGTTATAAACCCCCTCAACAACCCCCATTCTAACCTTGCAAGCGGTTACTTCAAGCCGCTTTTTAATTTGAGCATCCATCTGAACCATCCTTTCTGTTTTTTATATTAATTTTAAATCTCGAATAAAGAAAGGTTGCTTTAGTCTGCTTGCTTTTACTTACAGCTTCACATAGAATAAACATACCCCACCGCCTCCGCCAAAAACCCATCATCGCAAGAAGCCTTTGCAGTATAATCTGCAATAGCCTTAACACAGTCGAGCGCGTTTTGGGGTGCCAAGGCTATGTCGGCGGCTTCAAGAAGCTCAATATCGTTATAATAATCCCCCGCCGCCGCTATGGTATAATCCTGCAGGTTATATAAATCAACAAGCTTTTTAAGCGCGCTCCCTTTTGAAACGCCCTTTGGGAGCATCTCGTAATAAACATCGCAGGAGCGCACAAAGTCCGTATCATCATAGCCTGTAGACCTTATGTATGCAATCAATTCGTTTATTTCATCCGGCTCGGCGGCGAACAAAACCTTATACCAATTGCTTTTCTCGGCTTGAACAAAAGGGACTTTTATAAATTCGTTTGTATCATATGAAAGCCTTATATGCTCCTCCTCCACCCTGCTGTCCCTCACGGCGTAGGACATGCCCTTCGCGTTAATTTCAACCCCTATATAAGGGAATTTTTCGCAAATCGTTCCGGTAATCTTATATGCTGATTCGGGCAGAAAAACCTCAAAGACCTCTTCTTTTTTTTCAAAATCATAAATCATTCCGCCGTTAAAAAGAACCGCCGGGAAATTCGGCTTCAAAATGTCGTAAAATTTAGAAGCGGACGGCAGCCCGCGCCCCGTTGCGAGCGTAAACAATCCGCCCTGCTCTTTAATCGTTTTGATTGCGGCTAAATCGACAGGATTGGGGTTTTTATCAGACGGTAGCAATGTCCCGTCCATATCCGTAATAAACAATAGTTTCTTCATTTACACTCTCCTCAATATGTCAAGCACTTGCAAAAAATAATCCGGCAGAACGCTGTCAAATTCCATTAACTCTTGCGTAACAGGGTGAATAAACCCTATCTTTTTAGCGTGAAGGCACTGCCCCGCGCAATACTTAGACGGCTTGCCGTACACTTCGTCACCTAATATATAATGCCCTATATAGGACATATGAACCCTGATTTGGTGCGTTCGCCCCGTATGCAGGGTTAATTTCAAAAGCGAATAATTGCCGTAATCCTCGATAACCTCATACTCCGTCTTGGCGGGCTTTGAATTTTTCTCGGTTACGCACATTTTTTTCCTGTCCTTAATGCTCCTGCCGAGCGGCGCGTCCACTGTGCCGTTCTTTTCTTTAGAAATCCCGTGAGCAATCGCGAAATACTGCCTTGTAAATGTATGTTCTTTAATCTGCTCTGCAAGCCCCGTATGCGCCTTGTCGGTCTTTGCCGCAACAAGCAGCCCACTAGTATCCTTATCTATTCGGTGAACAATCCCCGGTCTTATAACCCCGTTTATTGAGGACAACCTGCCCTCACAATGATAAAGCAAAGCGTTTACCAAAGTGCCGCTGTAATGCCCCGGTGCAGGGTGAACCACCATGCCCTTGGGCTTATTGATGACAAGCAAATGAGCATCCTCATAAACAATTTCAATAGGGATTTCCTCCGGCAAGGTTTCAAGCAGCTTGGGTTCGGGCAGTATTATTTTAACCCTATCGCCCTCTTTGAGCTTTAAGCTTTTTGCCGTCGGCTTGCCGTTTACTGTTACCAACCCGTCCGACATAAGCCTTTGCAGTAAAGTCCGCGATAAATCACTTCTGCTCTTTATAATCCACTTATCAACACGCTCGCCGACATCTTCCGTAACTTCAAGTAAAATTTCATCCATTAATATTTAGAGAGCTCCTCTTTCCTAACCTTCTTTTTAACGTAATCATATTTTCATCAAAATCCACATTAAAATTGAATTGCATAAGTACGTTCATGCCAAGTATTCCGTCAAACGGAAAGTCATTAAGCTGTTCATGTGAGCTTACTCCAACTTCAGCCAGCTCCATATTACCGATTTTTATTTTAGGAATTTGAACCTCGTATGTATCAACAAAGCCGCCCGCTGTCCTTGCCTTTCCCTTTTTAGCTTCGCTGTAACAGCCGATTCTTTTTAGGGCATTTGAAGCAAAAGCAGTTGTAGTCGCTCCCGTATCAATCATCACTACCATATCAAGATACCCGCCATCAATAACGCTCCAAAACGGAATTTCAGCGTACATTATATCGTTCTTTAATTTTACTTCAATTTGTTCCATTAAAATAACAAACCCCCGGTTGCACCCAAAAACTCACCAAAATCGCCACAATACTGCTTAAAACTACCTAGGTTTTCGCTCCAAGTTTTGAAGATTTCGTCCTTATTTTTGCTTACAGCTATAACCTCACCGCCTATGATATTATGAAGTTCGCCTTTTTTGTAATTAATCATACAAATCCAATTCCCGTTATATTGCTTTTCAATTTCTTCCATAGTCTGGTACATGCTTAATCCCCCTTATCTCCCAAATCCCCGCCCCTCGCCTTAACATCGCTGACAATAGTATAAAAAGCCAATAAAAACGCGCCAACAACAACGCATATATCGGCAAAATTAAATATCGCAAAATTAAAAAGCCTTACTTCGAGATAATCAATAACATAGCCGAGCCGAATCCTGTCAATGATATTGCCAAGTCCGCCCGAAACTATAAGCGTTACGGGGATATTAATAAATTTATGCTTACCCTTGGAACGAAAAGCAAAGATAATAAGACCCGCCATAAGGATAATATTTACTATAATCAAAAAATACCTGGCACCGCTGAAACTGCTGAACGCCGCGCCATCGTTTTGGGTGTAATAAAATCCAAGAATATCAAGCCCGCCGATTTTTATAAAATCCATCGAGCCTACCGGCATTAAAACTGTTACCGCCCAATATTTTAAGGCTTGGTCAATTACTATGAATAACGCTCCTATGAGCAGCAAAAATATAACCATCAGACCTCCACTTTAAACCGAAATCTAGCTGTTGTTGCCGAATTTTAAATCGCCGAAGCGGCTTGCCGCTCTGCTTGGGTTTTTAAGTTCGTCAAAGGGTGACCTTTCATTTGTGAAAAGCTCCTCCCTTGCCCTGTCGGCACGTTCCTTTCCCGCGGCTGACGAAAGCTTTTCAAGCTCGTCTGCTTCGGGCGGTTGTTCTTCGGGTGTTACGGCACTTACGGGATTCTCTGCCGCTTCCTCGCTCACCGCTTCAAATTCCTCGTCTTCATCGTCATAATCGGGCATAGCGGTTATCTGCTCTAAATGCAGCTTATACATCGAAAGCAATTCTCTCTTAAAATCAGAAACTTCCTTTTGCATCTTAGCCAGATTTTGCTTTTCCTTGCCATGCTGAATCTTAACTCCGCCGAGAATTTCCCCGGCTTTAGCGGTTGCGTTAGCGATTATACCATCGGCTTTTTGCTGTGCCTCCGTTATAACCGCCCTGCCTTGCTTTTGCGCGCCTACCAAAGCATCCTTCAAGGCTTCCTCATCCTTTTTATACTCGCGAACGCTGTCAACAAGAACCTCGATTTTTTTCTCTAATTCTTCCTTGTCTTTTTGAAATTTACCCACTTCATTCGCTAATTCCCGCAAAAAGTCGTCAACCTCAGACGGGCAATACCCCGGTCTTGCCTGCTCAAATCTCTTGTTATTAATATCCTTAGCAGTTAACATAATTCAAAACTCCCTTTTCAATTTAACAGTTTAATTACAAAAATACTCCGTTATTTTCAAGCTCGCCTACCAAATCCTCGCCTACAAATCCAACATTATAGGGCGTGATAATAAAGGTATTGTTTGCGACGGGCTTGATGTTGCCGCCGTTTGCGTAAGCTACGCCCCCCAGAAAATCTATAATCCTGCGGGTTATATCGGGGGTTGTGGACTCCAGATTTAAAACAACGGTTTTCTTAGAGTTTAAATGGTCGGCAATCTGCTTGGTATCTTGAAAAACCTCCGGCTTTACAAGAATTACCTGAAGCTGAGCCGTCGCGTGGATATTTACTATCCTGTTATTCCGCAAGCTTACATCATCATCGCCGCCGCCGATGGATTCGTTAAAGCTTGCCCCGGAAAAGCTTTCATCGCCTTCGTCCGTACCATCCATCCCTAAAAATTCCTTTAAATTATCAAGAAGTCCCATATCTTTAATCTCCCTTTCTTTTTTACCGGATATTGCCTTTTATGTATGGTTAAGAGTTCAAACAGGCTCTTAACAAGAATATACCCTATCTCGTCCCGAATATAGCGGAGCCTATTCTTACAAGATTCGCTCCGTGCTTTATCGCCGAAGCATAGTCCTCCGACATGCCCATAGAAAGTATGCACATATCCGTGTGCTCAGCCTTAGCCTTTAAAAAAAGCTCGTTAACCTTGCCGAAATAATAATCAGAATTACCGGGCGGCGGAATCGCCATAAGCCCTTTAATTTCAAGATTTTTAAATTCGCCGAGCCTTGCAAGCAGCTCATGAAGCCCCTCGGGTGAAACGCCGGATTTTGAATCCTCCATGCCGATATTTACCTCAATTAAAACGCCCGTTTTAATCCCCTTAAGCACGGAACGCTCGTTGACCTCTTCCGCCAGCCTTACGCTGCCCAAGGATTGAATCACGCTTACCTCTCCGATTATATGCTTAACCTTGTTAGTCTGCAAGTGCCCTATAAAATGAATCTCGGCGGATTTATCATAGTGAGCCTTTTTTCTTAAAAACTCCTGAACCCTACTTTCCCCGAGAAGCCCAACCCCCGCCGCGACCGCTTCGTTCACCATCTCGTAAGAAACGGTTTTGGTTACCGCCATAAGCCTTACCATATCACCGTCACTTCGGTACTTCGCCTTAGCTTCATTGATATTATGATTAATCCGTTTCAAGTTTTCGGTTATTACTCCCAAGAATCATATCTCCCTTATTCAAGCGTGTTCAGAACCTCAACGGGTTCTTCTGCCTGCTCAATCGGCTCGGTTCGTATATCAAGTATGACATCCTCCTCCTCTTCGTCCTCCTCGCGGACGCTCGGAGAGGTGAAATTTTGAACCGATATATCCCCTCTGACTATTATATTATCATAAACGCCTACATACGCCCTGTCTGAGGTTACGCGCGATAAAAGGTACGCATCGCTTTCATAAATAATGTCAAGCTTCTTAAAGTCGGTTCTTTCGCCTAAAAGTATGTAAACGCCTTTATCATTGTTATTCGGGTCAAAGCGTATCGCCTCGCGCGGTATTCTGACGCCCTCGAAATCATTCAGTATAAGCTCAACGCGTTCGCTCCTGCGCTGTACGAAGTTATAATTAAGCTTGTCGCAGGAAAGTATGATTAAGCTTTCATTTGAATTTTCAAGCTGCCTTATATCAACGATTTTAGCGTCCACAAGATATGGGGTAGAGGCAAATTTAAGCTTTACCGTGCTGTCCGTTTTAAGGCTATGCCCTGCGGTGTTAATGATTCCCGCAAAGTACCACTCGTAGCCGTCTATTATCTTACCGATTATTTTACTGCCCGCTCGGCTTGGGTCCGCTGATTCTCCGCTGTTTTCATTTATAATCCTGTTAATCAAGCCTGCGTCAATATCAAAAACGGATTCCGGCGAGAGCAGTGCCTCATATCCATCCGCATGGCTGACGAAATAGCCGGATATATCCGTCCTTATAACAGCCTTAGGCTCTCTCCTGCGCGTTTTCAAGTCGGCAATGCGCGCTTCAAGAGAGAGTATGGCATCGTTATAATCTACCTCTTCACCTATAACAATCTGATAAATCCCCAAAAGCTCTTGAAAATTTTTCCGCTCCGCCCTAAGCGCGGTCAAATCGCCCTTTGAGATAAGCGATGTTACAGTCTGATACTTCTCCTCGATTAAGGAGGAGATAAATTTAGCCTGCACAACGTCTGTAGTGCCCGGATTTTGCGCTTGAAGCAAAACCGCTGCTTCCGCTTCAAGCTCCGCTATAAGGCGGTTCACTCTTATCGCGTCTGCGCTTTCGTAAACATAAGCCACAACGGAATCCTTAGCAACCTTGCTTCCGTCGTAGTTGGGATAGCTTAACACTCCCGAATTGCCTGCTCCCAAATCATCGGCATTGGCGTATATTACGGTTTCATTACGCACATAAACACCGTTAAAGGTAATCTTTTCCGCAGATGAGTGCAGAATCGCCGTTTCGGTATCGTAATCCTCTCCGAAAAGCCTCAGAAGCTGATTCGCTACCGTTAACAGGATAAAAAGCGAGAGCACAAAAATCAAGATTCTTACGGTTACGGTGTTCATACCCCATCATTCTCCAGTATTGAAATATGCTTTGAGGGAACGATTGTCGAAATCGCGTGCTTGAACACAAGCTGCTGCTTGCCATCGCTGTCGAGAATGACCGTATAGCCGTCAAAGCCTTTTATAATGCCCTTGAACTGAAAGCCATTCGTTAAAAATATTGTCACGGTAATTTTTTCTTTTCTTGCTTGATTCAAAAATACGTCCTGCAAATTTATAGCCTTGCTCATTAAATTCACCTCTAAAATCCTCAATCTCCTTAATTATAACACATTATTTTTGAATTTGCTACTATTTTTTCGCAACTATCAATAATTTTTTCAAAAATAATACTATTGCACAAATAAACCCAATTTATTTGTGCATCTCGACGAAACCAAGTCAGCTGTCTTTTGGCATATCGGCGCGTATTTTGCTTAATTTTGCTTATACAGGAAGATAATTCCTCCCGCCCCTCAAAATATGGAATTAATTCTTTATACCCTATTGCGGTAATATTGCACAATCCCTTGTTAAAAAGTTGTTCACACTCGTCTAACATACCCGCCTCCAGCATTTGGTCTACCCTTAAATTTATACGCTCGTATAAATCCGCCCTGTCGGCAAAATCCAGCCCAATCACGCAAGAGTTATACGGCGGCTCTTTTGCTTTATTCACCCTTTTATATTCGCTGAATTTCATACCGCTCAGTTCCATAACCTCCAAAGCTCTTATCACGCGCGGCAGGTTATAGGGTGAAATACAGTCTGCGGCTTCGGGGTCGGCTGAAAGCAGGCGGGAATACAGCTCCGCGCCGCCGGAAATTTTACTTTGAGCAAGCAACCGCTCTCTTACAGAGCCATCGGTAACAGCATTTTCAAAATTAATCCCGTCAAGCAGGGAATTAATATAAAGCCCCGTCCCGCCGACTATAATCGGCATTTTGCCCCGCTCTGTTATCTCGGTAATCTTCTTCCGCGCAAGCTTGACGTAATCCGCCGCGCTGAATCTTCCGCCCGCTTCTGTAATTCCGATTAGGTGGTGGGGCACGCCCCTTTTTTCTTCCTCCGTCGGTTTGGCGGAGGTAATATCAAGCCCCTTATAAATCTGAACCGAATCGGCTGAAATCACCTCGCCGTTATATTTCTCCGCCAAAGCGACCCCCAAAGCAGTTTTCCCCGAAGCCGTAGGACCAACCACCGCAATTACACTCTCAACCTTCAACTTTCCACTCTCAACTCCTTTTAAAATGCTTTTCAAGCTCGCGTTTCGTCAGCTTAAACATAATCGGTCTGCCGTGCGGGCAGTATCGTATATGTTCGTTTTCAAGCAGGGCTTTTATTATGTGCTCCATCTCCAACAGACCGGTGCTGTCCCCTGCTTTTACAGCCGATTTGCACGAGACCATATGGTATAATCCGTCTAAAATAGCCGGCATGGGGTTTTGCCTGCTTTCGCATACATTGCGGATTGTTTCTTCAAATAAAGCTCCTGCATCAAAGCCGTCCAATATTGAGGGGATGCCGTTTATGAAAATTGTATTTGTTTTTGAGCCCTCCACTTGCGAAACTGTAAAAGAAAACCCTAATTTTTCCAAAAGTGCGGATTTTTCATTTAAAACCGTTATCTCTTCCTCAGAAAGCTCAACCTTAGCGGGGCTGAACAAAAGCTGACACTCCAACGTCTGTTCTCCTGACTTTAGGCGTTCAAATATAATTCTTTCGTGCGCGGCATGTTTATCCGCAATAATAATGCCGTCATCTGCTTGCGCTATTATATAGTTACCAAACGCCTCACCTATGATAGAGTGGAGAGTGGAGAGCGGAGAGTTGAAAGTTGGGGGTTGAGGGCTGAGAGCGGAGAGTTGGGAATGAGGAGCTGAGGGTTGGGGCGGAGGGGCGTTTGTTTCGTTGTTGATATTTTTTTGCGCGCTTGGGGCTTGGTAGGGGTTATCATTTATTGTATTTATTTTTATTTGATTATATTCGGGGGCGGGTTCAAATGATGTGGGGATTTTATAATCGGGTACAAATCTTTCTGTTTCGGGGAGCTTGATTTCAGCGGGGGCGGAATCTAACAGCAGGGCGTTTTTAACAGCGAAAAACAACGAGTCGCGTATTACGTATTCATCGGCAAACCGAACCTCAACCTTAGCGGGGTGAACATTCACATCGAAAAGGTGCGGCGGCATTGTAATCCGCAAAACGCAGGCGGGGAATTTGCCGCTTGCAATGTAATTTTTATAAGCTTCCTCCAAAGCCCCCGTAAAAGCATAGGCTTTAACGTATCTGCCGTTTAAAAAGAAAATCTGGTGCGCCCTGTTATGCCTGCCGAACATAGGTTTTATCGTAAAACCCTCAATTTTAACACCGTTAAGCTCATAATCAACGGGGAGCATTGAAGCGGCTAACTGCTTGCCGAAAACGGCATAAACGGCTGAATATAATTCACTATCCCCTGCCGTGAAAAAATCCCGCTTGTTATCCCGCGTGAAGCGGAATGATATTTCGGGGTGAGAAACGGCGATTTTGCCTGTAATATCGGCTATTGCGTTCCCCTCCGAAACGTCTTTTTTTAAAAATTTAAGCCGCGCGGGGACATTGTAGAAAAGCGCGCGGACTATAATAGTAGTCCCATCCGGGCAGCCACACCGCTCGTATAAAACCTCTTCACTGCCCTCAATTATATAATGCGTTCCAAGCTCCTCGTCTGAGGTTTTAGTAAGAAGCTCAACCCGCGCAACGGCGCAAACCGATGCCAAAGCCTCGCCCCTGAAGCCCAATGTCTGAATCCTGTCAAGGTCGTGTTTATCAGATATTTTACTGGTTGCGTGGCGCAAAAATGCCGTAGGAACATCGCTGTGAGGAATCCCGCAACCGTTATCGGTAATACGAATATAAGAAACGCCGCCCTGCTTGATTTCAACCGAAATACTGTCAGCTCCGCTGTCTACGGCGTTTTCAATTAATTCCTTTACAATAGATGCCGGTCGCTCAATCACCTCGCCTGCGGCAATCAGCTCGGCGGTTTCTTTTGTCAGAAGCTTTACTTTAGGCATAGCAAATCAGTTTCCTCCAAATATATGTCATTCCACATTTCTTTTAAGCTACCATATTTTTTTGTGCTTGGAGCGGCAATTTCTTGCTCAACCTCGTCAAAGTCAAACTTGCTGTAGTCATGGGTATGACCGTATGAACAAACATACGAACCATGTCCATCGTTAAGCTCAATAGTTTTCATAATACTCCCCTTATAACATTTCAACCAATTCCCTCAACATATATTTAGCATCCTCATCGGTAAGTTCGTCTATGTTTGTTTTTCTCAGCCTGTCCGCGACCCTGTCCGAGTTAAGCGCGCCGAATGAGATTTGAGCTTCCGCATTGCCGCTCAAAAGCGGAGGCGTTTGTCTGCCGCGCTCCATTTCTTCTAAAAGCTGTTTTGCGCGGCTGATGACCTTAGGGGGAATACCCGCCAATTTAGCAACCTCTATGCCGTAGCTGTCGTCAACCCCGCCCGGTACTATTTTATGTAGAAACCGTATATTTTCGCCCCTCTTTTTAACGGCAACGCTGAAATTTTTAACCCCCTCCAGCTCATTTTCAAGCTGAATCAGCTCATGGTAATGCGTTGCAAATAATGTTTTACAGCTAAGGGAGCGGTGCGAAGCAATATATTCCGCGACTGCTTTTGCTATGCTAATCCCGTCAAAAGTTGAAGTTCCTCGCCCGACCTCGTCTAATATGCAAAGGCTGTCGGGCGTTGCGTTTTTGAGTATATCGGCAACCTCGCTCATCTCTACCATAAAGGTTGACTGCCCCGCCGTCAAATCGTCCGACGCGCCCACTCTTGTAAAAATTTTATCAATAACTGAAAGCTTAGCATATTTAGCAGGGACAAAACAGCCAATCTGCGCCATCAGTACAATCAAAGCCGTCTGCCTCATATAAGTGGATTTACCCGACATATTAGGTCCCGTCACAACCAACATTCTGTAATCCTTTTGATTAAGATATACATCATTGGGCACGAAAACATTCTCCGTCAGCATAAGCTCAACAACGGGATGCCGCCCCGCGCGGATTTCCAAAGCCCCGTCCGCCGTAATATCGGGGCGTGAGTATTCATTTTTCATTGAAGCATGAGCAAACGAGCAGAAAACATCAAGCTTCGCAACAGCCGCCGCTGTTTCCTGAACCCGAACAAGTTCCTCCGCAATGCGCTCCCGCACCTCGTTGAAAATGCTCTGCTCTAAAGCTATGATTTTATTGTTAGCTCCCAAAATTTCATATTCTGCCTTTTTTAAATCCTCGGTTATAAAACGCTCACAGCTTGCCAGCGTTTGCCTACGGGTATAATGCACGGGGACTAAATTGTAGTATGATTTAGTCACCTCTATATAATACCCGAAAACCCTGTTATATCCAAGCTTTAAATTTTTAATTCCGGTCTTTTCGCGCTCCTTTGCTTCGATTTCCCGCAGGATTTCTTCTCCCCCGCTTACAATGCTCCTAAGTCTGTCAAGCTCCTCGTTAAAACCGTCCTTTATAACGCCCCCGTCCTTGACTGTTGCGGGAGCATCGTCTAAAACAGCGGCTTCAATAAGCGCGGCGACATTTTCTAAAGTGTTAATCCCGCCGTTGATTTCGCGCAACAGCTTTGATGTAAAAACTTCAAGCATTCTTTTTATTTCGGGCAAAGTCCTCGCCGTTAATGACAACGCCTTTAAATCCCGCGGGGTAGCGGATTTATACATCACCTTAGTCATAAGCCGCTCTAAGTCGTATACGCCCGAAAGCAAACCGCGAAGCTCCTCCCTTACGATTGAGCGCGCACACAGCTGCTCAACGGCTTCAAGGCGGTTTATAATCATAGCGGGCTTCAAAAGCGGCTGTTCTATATAAGTTTTCAAAAGCCGCTTGCCCATTGAAGTTTTAGTGTAGTCTAAAACCCATAGCAAACTGCCCTTTTTTTCTTTATTACGCATAGTTTCGGTAAGCTCTAAATTCCGCCGCGCCGTTAAATCAAGCCCCATGAAGATATTATCCGTATAATGCTTTATTTCGGTAAACCGCCCGATTAACGCCTTTTGCGTTTCGCGGATATATTCAAACAGACCGCATACGCACGATAACCCGACACTCCCCTCTTTTAAACCGATTTCCGAAAAATCTCCGGCTGAGAATTGCTGTAAAACCGAATCCCCCTTTAATTTTGAGTCAAAGCACTCGTCATCCAAAAGCTGAACAGAGGCGTTCAGCTTGTTTTTTATAAACTCCGCCGCCTCTTTATAGTTCAAAAATTCTGCATTAAAAAGGATTTCAACGGGTAAAAAGCGCGCTAACTCGTTAATAACCTCCGTTTGAACCTCCTTGCCCGATTTTGAGAATAAATGAACCTCTCCCGTTGAAATATCGGCAAAGCAAATTGAACAGCTATCGCCCAGTACCGATATTGCCGCCAGAAAATTATTTTTAGCCTCGTCAAGCATATTGCTCTCAATCAAAGTGCCCGGCGTAACAATTTTTACCACTTCACGCTCAACAATGCCCTTAGAGTCCTTAGGGTCGGTAATCTGCTCGCAGACTGCTACCCTGTATCCTAAATCAATCAGCCGCTTTATGTAATTCTCCGCACTGTGATAAGGGACGCCGCACATCGGAGCGCGCTCGGCGAGCCCGCAGTCCCTGCCCGTCAGCGTTAGCTCCAATTCCCGAGATACAGTAATGGCATCGTCAAAAAACATCTCATAAAAATCCCCCAGCCTAAAAAAAACAATATGCTCACTGTGTTGCTTTTTTATGTCAAAATACTGCTTCATCATAGGCGAAAGCGCGACCCGGTCAACCTGCTCCAACAAATTACAACACCCCCTTTTCAATTAACAATGTACCACCTTTAGACACCATAAAAACTTCCTGCAATTTCCATTTGTTGTACCCCTATAAAACGAGTTATCGGCGGAATATCTTTCTCAACTTCAAGGCAGAGTTCAATTACTTCCCTTGTTTTTTCTAAAAGCTCCGGTATTGTGTCAGCTTGTGTGTAACAGCTTTTTAGAGCAGGAACAGTCGAAATATACGCACCATCTTCACCCTGCTCAATTAAAATTGTAAAACTATGCTTCAAAACGAACCCCCCTTTTTTCAATGAACAATGAATGTGTCGGCTTCGCCGACTGATTGGAAATTCAACCCTATAATTGTTAATTAACCCATTATAATTGTTCATTGTTAATTGTTAATTAGTCCCAGTCCCAGAATATCCAAGCTTGATTTATCTACCGGGGCGGGGCAGGAGGACATTAGCTCGCTTGCGTTTTGCACTTTGGGGAATGCGGTTACGTCCCGCAGGCTTTCCGCGCCGCAGATAATCATTGCCAGCCTGTCTAAGCCCATACCCATGCCTCCGTGAGGGGGTGAGCCGAATTTATATGCTTCTACAAGGAATCCGAACTTCGCTTCGATTTCCTCGTCTGTCAGCCCTAACGCTTTAAACATTCTCTCTTGAAGCTCCGCATCTGTAATGCGGATTGAGCCGCTTGAAAGCTCAATGCCGTTTAACACAAGGTCGTAAGCTTTGGCGTAAACTTTGCCGGGCTCGGTTTCAAGATATTGCAGGCTTTCGTCCATAGGCATGGTAAAGGGGTGGTGCATGGCGTTCCACCTGCCGTTTTCCTCGTCATATTCAAAGAAAGGAAAGTCAGTAATCCAAAGAAAATTATACCCTTCCGGGATGATATTAAACTGTTTAGCCAATTTAGTGCGGAGCGCACCCAGCACGGACGAAACCATGCTTTTTTTGTCAGCGGCTATAAGGATTACATCTCCTTGTTTCGCCTCCATTTTATCTGTGATTGCTTTAATCTCATCTTCCGCCATAAATTTGCCGAAAGAGGTTGAGGGTCTCTCATCAAGCCAGCGGATATAAGAAAGCCCTTTTGAGCCGAAGCCCTTAACAAATTCTATAAGCCTGTCGATTTCTTTGCGGGACATAGCCTCGGCGGCATTTTCAATTTTAATAGCGCGGACAGTGCCGCCGATTTCTAAAGCCGCCCTAAATACACCAAATAAAGTGTTCCAAATAATTTCAGATAAATCAATTATTTCCATGCCGAAGCGCGTATCCGGCTTATCAGTTCCGTAACGCTCGATGGCTTCTTTATATTTCATTTTAGGGAACGGGCTTGCAAACTCAACATCAAGCAATTCCTTAAACAGCCGCTTGATGAAGCCCTCGTTCATATCCATTACCTCGTCCGCCGTAACAAATGACATTTCAAGGTCAATTTGGGTAAATTCCGGCTGGCGGTCGGCGCGCAAATCCTCATCGCGGAAACACCGCGCAAGCTGGATATATCTGTCATACCCCGATACCATAAGAAGTTGCTTATAAATCTGCGGGGATTGCGGAAGCGCGTAAAACTTACCTTGATGAATCCGCGAGGGGACAAGGTAATCCCGCGCGCCCTCCGGCGTGGATTTGAGCATCATCGGCGTTTCAATTTCTATAAAGCCGTTTTCATCATAATAATCTCTGGCTATTTTTGCTATTTTGCTTCGCATTACAATATTATCCTGCAGGGGCTTGCGACGCAAATCAAGATAGCGGTATTTTAAGCGTAATTCCTCATTTGTGTTTGAATCGTCAAGTATTTCAAAGGGCGGTGTTTGCGCTTTGGAAAGCAGGCGCAAATCCTCAGCGAAGATTTCAATATTCCCCGTTTTAATAGCGGGATTTTTACTTTCGCGCTCCCGCACGCTCCCTTTCGCCATAAGAACATATTCCGAGCGGCAGGAGTCCGCTTTCTCAAAAATTTCCTTATCGGTTGAATCATCGAACGCCAGTTGCACAATCCCCGTCCTGTCGCGCAGGTCAATAAAAATAAGGTTGCCCAGCCGCCGCGCTTTTTGAACAAAGCCGCCTACTATAACGCAATCACCGATTTTAGTGCCCTCCCGCTCCCCGTCTACCTCGCCGCAGTAATGGGTACGTTTTAAGCCGTTCATATTGTCTGCCATAATAACAATCCCTTTCGTTATTTCGTTGTTCAAGTTTCAAAGCTGTTAACCCAAGCTGTGTAGGCATTGGAGAAGCTTCTTAAAAAGTCCTGCGTGCTCTTATCCGATATACCGCTTTCGTCCACCGAATCGGCAATACCGCCGATATAGGCTTCCGGCTGCTGCAACATAAAAATATTCAAACAGGATGCCGACTGCCTTAAATGCTGGTTTGCGCCAAAGCCGCCTATTTTACCCGGCGCAACGCTGACCACCGCGCCCGGCTTTCCGCTCCAAGCGTTTTCCGACATGGGGCGCGAAGCTATATCCAAAGCATTTTTAAGCACGGGCGGCATGGAACGGTTATACTCCGGCGTGACAAACAGCACCGCATCCAGCTCGCGAACCCTTTGCCGAAATTGCCGCCACTCAGTCGGCGCGTTATCTTCATTATCCAAATCTTGATTATACATTGCCAAAGAGCCAATATCCAAAAAAGCAACCTCGAACCGCTCCTCCAGTAACCCCGACAAATAAAGCGCGACCTTTTTGCTAAACGAATCGCGGCGCAAACTGCCAACCACAATTCCGACCAACTTTTTCCCCATAACTAAACCCCCGATTTTTTTAATTTACAATTGGCTTAACCACGCGGCATGGATTCCCTGCCGCGACAACGCCGCTCGGTATATCCTTAGTAACAACGCTTCCCGCGCCTATAACCGTTCTATCGCCGATTGTAACACCGGGCAGGATAATCACGCCGCCGCCGAGCCACACGCTGTTTCCGATTGTCACAGGCTTGCCGTATTCCGAAAGCGTGTTGCGGGCTTCCGCTTCAAGCGGGTGAGCGGCGGTATAAATATGCACGCCGGGCGCGAGAAAAGCATTGTTACCAATATTGACCTCGCAGACATCAAGAATTACGCAATCGAAATTAGCATAAAAATTATTCCCTACCTTAATATTGTAACCGTAATCGCACTTAAAACTCGGCTCAATATAGCACTCATCGCCGATTGCGCCGAATAATTCACGAAGAATTTCAGCGCGGCGGTCGAATTCCTCCTCGGTAGTTGCGTTATAAAGCCGTGTAAGCCTGCGTGCATTTTGCCGCTCGTTAAACAGCGTTAAATCGTCCTCCGTATACGCAAGGTAAGGCTTCCCTGCGAGCATTTTTTGTTTCTCCGTCATGAATTTTACACACCCCTTTTAATCCATCGGCGAAGCCGATACATTCATTGTTCATTGTTAACTGTTAATTGAATTTATATGCTTTTCTTATGGCTTTTTTTACGTCCCAGACGCATTTTAAGCCCTTGGGGAAGAAGCAGAGGGTGTTGGGGGTTATATGCGCCGTTTCACCCGCGCCGTATTTGACAATCACATCGCCCTCGAATACATAGGCGGTTTCGTTATCGCTGTACTGCCAGTCAAAAACCGAAGGCTCACAGCTCCATTCGCCCCAGCCCTTAATCCCCAGCTTCTCAGCCTCTTCAATCGCCATGGGGGTTACGGTGATTTTATTATTATCCATGCTTACCGTCCTTTCGGTTATTGAATTCATTTAAGTTAAATTTAAGTTTTTAAGTTAAAACTATTATAACATACATTTGGGTTGGTTGTCAATAGGTTTGGGGGGACTTGGTTTGGATAATGGGAAAGTTAGTATTTTTAATGATGATTCAATAAGGCAGGGAGGATTAAATAAAAAAAGCCCGTCAAAATGTGTACCTTTTGACGGGCTTTTAATATAAAAAAATTTTATCACAAAACGACAAAAATTGCAACCCATTTATTAAAATTTTGTATAAATAGACAAAAAAATTGTATTTTTTTGGTTGAAACATACCTTTGTCAAAAGGTACACCTTTTGACAAACATGTACAAATATTAGGAGGTATAAAGTATGAAAAAATTAAGAAAAATCGGTTCTATCCTTATGGCGGTTGTCATGGCGGTCTCTATTGTGGCTGTTCCTAAAAGCGGACTTGTCATTAATTCAGTTGAAGCGACTTCATTCACTTATGACCCTAATAAAGCAATAGCTCGCGCTACGGAGGAACTTGGAAAGAATAATGGTGACTTATGTGCGGCTTTTGTGGCAAGATGTGTAAGGGCAGGCGGGATTAATATCTCTGTACATACAGGCACAGGTCCGTTGTACAGAGCAATTGGGCAAGCAATCGGTGTAGACCTCGGTACATATGCAACGCGTGCTGAATATAACCGCAACAATTTGTCAGCGTTATCGACATTAACCTTAGACAAAAACGGTCATGCCAGAGAAACGGATAACAGAGGGGTTATGACCAAAGGAGATGTTGTTATCCAATGGTGCTTTGGCTGTCATATCGCTCCTCATGTCTTGCTTTTCGGGGGATATGATAAAGATGGTATCGCCAGATATTATGCGAAAAACCGCTCATTAAATTATGGTAGATATAATCTGAGCAGTAACTCGCAGCACACAAAAAGCACTTGCAGATTAGGGGGAAAGGTTATTCAGTTAAGCAATAGTAGCACCCCGCCTGTCCAAAATTTCACACTATCATATAACGCAAACGGTGGTTCAGGGACACCATCAAGTCAAACAGGTACTACCCTAACAATAAGCAATACTCGACCAACACGAAATGGGCATACTTTTGTTGGGTGGTCTACGTCTTCAAGTGCTACGAGTGCTAATCACCAACCCGGCGGAAGAATAACATTATCGGGGAATACTACACTTTATGCAGTATGGCAACCAAATACGCAAATTCCTAGCACTCCTACCGGCTTAACCGCTACAAGAGCAAGCGACACCACAGCAAGAATTTCATGGAACGCCGTCACAGGTGCAACCTCATACCAAGTTGAATATTGGAGCCCAAACAATAATAGATGGATTGCTGATTCTAGTTACAGGTCGGGAACTTCTTATATCTCAACAGGACTAAGCATTCACCCGTCATACACATATCGAGTTTGGGCGGTAAACTCAGCAGGTATATCACCATGGGCTGAAGTTACAGTAACAATGAGTGTAAATCATACTCTCTCTTACAATGCCAATGGCGGTTTTGGCGTTCCGTCCAGTCAAACAGGCACGACAATAAATATAAACAATACTCGACCGACAAGAAACGGTTTTACATTCTTGGGTTGGTCTGAATCCGCATCAGCAGCATGGGCAACGTACCAGCCTGGGGACAGAATAACCTTGTCAAAAAACACAACACTTTATGCGGTATGGCAAGTTAACGAGATTGCTTGCACTCACCCTTCTTACGATTCCAACGGTTTTTGCACAAATGCGTCTTGTAAAGCCGAATTTAAAATTAATATCACGCCAATGACGGCTACGCTATACGCAGATAATGATGGTACACCTATTAGAAATAGACCATACGATGGCACAAGCGTTGATAGGCGTGTTAATAAGGGTGACTCGGTAACGATTACCGGGAGCGGAAATAATTCGCAGGGTGTACTATATTATGTTGTCAGTGGCGGCGGTTGGGTAGCCGGCTATCACCTTTTAAGCACAAACCCTTACAACAACCCTCCTCCGCAAACCACAAATCCGCCGCCGACCACTACTCAACCGACGACACCAAGCACGCCGACAGGTCTAACCGTAAAATCAGCTAACACAAACGGAAGCAATGCTTTAGTTTCATGGAACGCTGCATTAGGTGCAACTTGGTATGAGCTTCAATGGTATAGTGCAAGCAGGGGTGAATGGCGGGTAGACCACGAACATTCTCTTACGCCAAGAACGGCAACTTCATTCACGGTAATAGGCTTATCGAATGTCAGCTCAATGAGGTTTCGTGTTCGTGCACACAATTCTGTTGGTTCATCATCATGGGCGGAAATCACGTATTACAAGTAAATCTGCGCTTATTACAATGTGCTGGCGAGTTTTCGTCAGCACATTGTAATAAGCGGAATATTAGTTACAGTGTTAACAATATGCGTTACTAAAATATTTATAGGAATGGCAGAAGATTTGGCTGTATGCAGGGCGGCTTGCGAAATCAACCTAAAAACCTCAACCCACCCTGCTCCACCAAAGCCAACCCACCCCAAACAACCGCAACTCCCCCCGCAATAAGCATCAGCGGGCTTATCACGGCGGCTACAACAGCCGCCTTTTTTTGTTCGGCTTTCCTTTCAAGGTTATATTCTTTCGTGTGCAAAAGCTTACCGCCCCAAAGGAACAGCCACGGAACAATCGCGCCCAAAATCAGATATGCGCCCAGAGCGGCTGAAAATTCCGCGCCGGAAACCGCCGTAGCTTCAGCCTCGCCGGACAATTCACTGCTCAGTGCCGTTACCGTAAACGATACGGCGTTGTTAAACATATGAAATGCGGCGGGGATTATTATATTTTTCGTTTCAAGCATCATGTAGCTTAATATCGCGCCCAGCATAGCCGTTGGCAGAAAGCGCAGGGGGTCAAGGTGGAAAATCCCGAAAATCAGACCCATTACAAAAACAAGAGTCCATTTATTCAAGCCGCGCATGGAATATTGTATAAACCCCCTATGCAAAGCCTCCTCACATATCCCCGGCATAACAGCTACTATCGCAAACCCCGCAATTACGTGAACCGACATAAAAAAATCGGATACTCCCCTATTGCTTTGAAGCAATTCATCGGGAAATAAATACGCCGTTACAAGCATGATAATCATATTGAGGACAACTCCCCCGAGCCAAAAAAGCAACACGCCGAAAATATTCCTCATCGTTGCGCGCTTAACAGGGAAAATCTCCCTCAAAGAGTTGCCCGACAAAACAGCGGGGATAACCGCCAATAAAAGAAGAATTACCTGCGTTGCCGCTAAGCCCGCCATTCCTAAGTTATATTGAAGCGGCGCGCAAACAAATACAAACACCAAAATCTGAAACGCAAACAAAGCAACCCCATGGTGCGGCTTAAGCTCAATTTTTTTCTTCATTAAAAAAGCACTCATTTCTTATTAAAAGTCGTTAATATGAGGTTGCACCCTCTGCCGCCAAATCCTCCACCATATCAGTAATAACGTCACCCTTTGACTGAAATGGGGATGCGGAAAACGGAACTCCCGAAGCGGCAATGGGGTAAATGCCCGTAGTGTGGTCTACAAAATATTTGTCAAATCCCGCCTCTGAGATTTGCTCCGGGGTTAGGTTGCGCGTGAGCTGATATACGATTGTTGAAACCATTTCGACATGAGCAAGCTCCTCAGTACCCACATCCGTCAAAATACCCTTAATTTCGGGATACGGCGCGGTATAGCGTTGGCTTAAATATCTGAGAGACGCGCCTAATTCTCCGTCGGGACCGCCCAGCTGAGTAATAATCAGTCCCGCTAACCGCGGATTAGGATTTTTTATATCTACCGGGTACTGCAATTTTTTTTCATAAACCCACATTAACCTGCACTCCTTTCCCAAGGCCACGGCGCGTCAACCCAAGTAAAACGCTCGCCTGAAGCCGCATCCGCCGCCGTCAGCGGACCGAATCTTTCCGTATACACTCTTCCCGCCTCGCTTCGCAGAGCGTTATATTGTCTGAAAAGCTCCAAGGCTTCCCTGTCGTTCGGGTGCGTGTCTAAGTAAAGATGCAGGTCGAGCAGGTAAAAATCGTACATTTGGATTGCTTTTATAAGATTATCGGCATTCATGCTAAACCGCGCCCCCTTTCAAACGGCAGAAAAAGACTTGGGAAAACAGTGCCCTTCTCAAGCGCGATATTTTCGGGGAGCGGAGCTTCCCATTGCTGAAACGGCACATAAGCCATACCTATCGGGGTTTCGGGCGGGAACGGGCTTATTGCTCCCGGGCGGCTTAAATCGGTATGATTATTCATATCTATGCTCCTTCTTAAAAATTATCGGCTATACAAAAAAGTATAACCGATATTTTCATATTATGCTAAAGCAGTGTTTAAGTTCCGCATTTCGGTAAGTATGCTTGAATCCTCAAGCTTAACCCTACCTTGATTTTCCGACAGCGTTACCGTATCATAAAACCTGTTCAGCTTCAAAAGCCCCAATTCCTCAAATATATCCAGCGCGAAACGAAACCTGCAGTAGTTCATCTTACTCATATCAATAAGAGCGAAAACCGCATCACAATCAACCGTTTTATTTTTAGGCAATGCCTTATAAACCTCCTCTAAATCGCTCCGCTCGGGTGCAATGCGCGCACGAAGCCTTTCATCCGCCCCCTCGCCCCTTTTATAACGCTCGTAGGCTTCCTTTGCGGCGTGATACCTTTCAGCCGAAGCCCCGCTCTTCCTGTAGTCGGCAATCTTCAAATTAATACTGAAGCTGCCGTTATATTTGTTTAACTCGGGATATGCCAAAATGTCAAGAGTATTCCCCGCTTTATAGGAAAAATCAGCGGTCTTTACTCCGAAAAGCAAGCCGTAGACATCCATTTTACCGTATTTCAGCTTCAGCTTGGTATGTAATCCGTTTGACAGCGCGACCACCTCTGTAACCTTAACAGCCTTAAACGCAAAAAGCGGACGTTTATTCCCCTCCCCGAAGGGTTCAAGAATTGCGAGAGCCTCAATATTTTCCTGAGTCAGCTCCTCCGGAAGCATTATTTTATCGGCGTTAAGGGAATATGCCGGCATGATTTCATAATTAGACCTTGCGTAGCCCTGTAATTTTTTTGTGAATTGAGCTATATCCGATTTGTTAAGCGAAAATCCGCCCGCACCCATATGACCGCCGAATTTTGTTAAACTGTCCGAACATTCCTCCAGAGCCTTATATATGCTGAAATCCCGCACCGCGCGTGCCGAGCCCCGCACCTCAACCCCGTTTTCATCGTCCGACATAATAAAGACGGGCTTTCCGAAACGCTCTGCCAATCTTGATGCTATAATCCCTATAACGCCGTGATGCCAGCCTTTACCGTAAAAGACAAGCACACGCTCGTATAAAACAGACGGATTTTTAAGCACCTCGGCTTCAATTTCTCCGATTATCTCAAGCTCGGCACTTTTCCTTTTCCGGTTCATTCCGTCAAGCTTTGCCGCCAAGCTCTCCGCTTCTTCCGGCTCTTCAGCTAAAAGCAACTCGACCGCATCGGATGCAGAGCCGAAACGCCCGGACGCGTTTATACGCGGAGCAAGCATAAAAGCCGCCGTCTCGCTGCTGATACGGGTTTTAACCCCGGCAATGTCAATTAGTGCGCGCAGTCCTATGTTTTCGGTGTTTTCAATGTATCGTAAGCCCTGCCGGACAATTTCGCGGTTTTCGCCTGTTAAAGGTACTACGTCCGCTATTGAAGCGATTGCGGCAAGGTCGGAAAATTGCTCCAAGGCGGCATCGTAATCGCCGTCCTCCATAGCGGCTATGAGCTTTAAAACAACCCCGCAACCGCATAAATCCTTATACAATGACGTGCAGTCAGAGCGATGAGGATTAACGACCGCAACCGCCTCCGGCAGCCGCTCGCCCGGCTGATGATGGTCGGTTATAATAAGCGACATGCCAAGCTCGGCGGCAAGCTCCGCTTCGCTCAATGCCGAAATCCCGTTGTCAACGGTTATAATCATCTCTGTTCCTTCTTCGGCAAGCTTTCGTACCGCAGTTTCGGTCATACCGTAGCCCTCTGAGCGATGATTTATATAGTATGAAACATCGCCTCCCAAACATTCGATATATCGGCAAAGTATAACCGTTGACGCAATTCCGTCACAGTCGTAGTCGCCGTATACGCAAATCCGTTTGCCATCGTCTATTGCCTCCAGCACAGCACCTGCCGCTTCCCTCATGTCTTTTATGAGAAAAGGAGATGAAAGCGGCGGCTCTTGAAGATTGAGGTATTCCCTTACCCTCGCAGGCGTATTTGCACCTCTCGAAAGCAAAACCTCCGCGCATATAAGCGGCAGGGAGGCATTGACGGCAAGTGCCTCCGCTTCTTCACGAGAGGGCTTTCCGACAGACCATTTTTTCATGGGGGTTAGTCCTTTCCGGGGAAATATTATTTACAGCAACACCCAAACGCCGGAACAGTCCAGCCGAATTCATCCGAAATTCTTCCCCATTGAATCCCTGTCAAGGTATCGTACAGCCTTTGCGAAAGCTCTCCGATTTGACCGTTATTTACGTTTATGATACTATCCCCGTATTTGAATTCCCCTATAGGCGAGATTACAGCGGCAGTGCCTGTTCCGAAGGCTTCTTTAAGCGTTCCGTTTTTATCCGCCTCAATAAGCTCATCGATTGCTATAAGACGCTCATTTACGGTATAGCCCAAGGAGCGAAGAAGCTCAATGCAGGACATTCTCGTGATTCCGCTCAAAATAGAGCCGCGCAAAGCCGGAGTTGCAACCTCAATTTTGCCGGAAGCCTTATCCTCAAAGACAAAGAATACATTCATAGCTCCCACTTCCTCGATATACCTGCGCTCCACGCCGTCCAGCCAAAGAACCTGCACATAGCCGAATTTTCCGGCTTCGTCCTGTGCCTTTAAAGATATGGCATAGTTAGCTCCCGCTTTGGTATATCCCGTGCCGCCGCTTACCGAGCGGACATAATTTTTTTCAACGTAAATTTTAACGGGCTTAATCCCGTCCGAATAATAAGCACCGACAGGTGAGAGGATTGTGCAGAAAATTAAATGATTAGCGGGTCGGACACCTATGAAAGGGTCAACCGCAAATATAAACGGGCGTATATACAGCGAAGCCCCCTCGGCTGAAGGAATCCAGTCCGCGTCAACCCTTATAAGCTGTTTTATCGCTTCCAGCGTAAATTTCTCATCAATTTTGGGTATGCACAGCCTGTCGTTCGACAGATTAAGCCTTTCCATGTTTTTTTCGGGTCGGAAAAGGCGCACCTCGCCGTCAGCGGCTTTATAAGCTTTCATCCCCTCAAAAACCTCCTGCCCGTAATGCAGGCACATTGCCGCAGGTTCAAGAGAAATGGGCGCGTAAGGCACAATCCGCGCATCATGCCAGCCCTCGCCCTCATCGTAGTTAATTAAGAGCATATGGTCGGTAAAGAGCTTCCCAAAGCCCAGCGCAGACTCATCGGCAGGCTTTGGCTTGGGGGCATCTGTTTTGGTTATTTTTATTTCAAACAATGCTATCATCCTTTCTGCTAGATTTGTTTAGTATACCATATTTTTTCCTAAAATGCAATATTTTTTTCAAAAACGCTTGCAAAATTTATTATTTTATGATATAATTGCTATTGAATGTTAAGCCCCCATAGTTAAATGGATATAATGAGCCCCTCCTAAGGGCTAGTTGTGTGTTCGATTCACGCTGGGGGTGCCAAGTAAAAGGATGCCAAGCAAAATGCCGAAAGGGTGTACCGTAATGAACGGACGTTTAAAGAAAACCTTCGCGCTGTTGAATGCCGCGATTATATCGCTGGTGTTTTTCGGGGCGTTTTTTTCTCCCGTGCCCGCGTTGGCTATGTCCGCCGCGGAATTAGCCGATTTCATCAACGCCCAGCGGGGGCTGAACGCTTCGGTTTCGGGGCAGAATGTATACGTAGGCGGCGAAAGAACCGTTACCGCTCCGCTGGAGCTGAACATTTCATCCGGCGTTACCGTAGAATGGAACGCTTACCTTTCCGGCTCGACAACATCGGCGCGGGGGTATCTTTTAAACCTTACCGGCGGGGGAGCATTCAGATTTAACGGCGGCGCGGTAAACAATTCGGGAACGGGAGGTCAGATTAACGCCGCAGGCGCGGGGTTGGACATAACCGTAAACGGAACCCTCTCTACAGCATCAAACGGAATCTCCTTAAATATAGCCGCAAACGATGTTACCTTAACCGTTAACACAGGCGGCTCTATCGTTAATTCCGGCTCAAATTCCGCAGTTAACGTAACAAATAACATCACGGGTGTTGAGATTAAAGTTGACGGCGGCGAAATCCGCTCTGTTCCCAGCGGCTACGCCATTAACGACGGCGGCGGCGTAAGCGGGGAACTGTACGAGAATAACACCGTAATAAGTGTAATTGACGGCTTGGTAGAAGCGGGCAACGCCTGCGCCATACGCTCCTCCGGAAAATATTCCGAGGTTTTCGTGTGGGACGGCGAGGTCAGAAATAATGCCGCAAGTAATACGAACGCTACTATATATATGAACGGTATACCCGACTCCGGCTACGGCAGTAATGTCAATGTCACAGTAAGCGGCGGTGTAGTCCGCACGACAAATACATCTAATACAAGCTATGTTATACAAACAACAAGGGACGTGCTTATAAGCGGCGGCTCGGTTGAAGCCTTATCGGGGCGCGCCGTTAATCTCGTCGGCATGTACTCGACCGCAACGGTTACGGGCGGCAGGGTTTCAACCGAAACGGGCGTAGCCCTATGCACCGCAACCACCACCCTTGACGATGTTGTCAACGCCCGCATTATGATAAGCGGCGGCACGGTTGAGGCTAAGGGCAGGGGTTCTGATTATTCGGGTACGGCTGTCCGCATTACGGGCTTGAACAGCACCGCCCAAATATCCGGTGATGCTGTTGTTACGGCAAAAAGCGGCTTAGCCGTTGACGCTTCGGGGCGACCGCAGAGTAGCTCCGTAACGGTAAACGGCGGCTTTGTGTTTGCATGGGGGAATGGGAGCGGCAGGGTTGTTTCGCCCATTGCTAAGCTTAGCCACATAAACGGCTCTGTCGTTGCATGGGATACCGCAGACGGGACAGGCGGACCTTACCTGCAAAACTCAACCACCGACCTTACTTTCCTGCCCGCAGCTTCAACAAGTATATATTGGGAAAAAAACCCCGACACGGCAAAATTTTACGATGGAATAGCAGTACCGAGCCCCTTAAGCTTTTTTCAGCTTAATGCAGAGGTAGTCCAGAACCTGTTTACCCTAACCGTAATTAACAGCACGGAGGGGGATTATGTTGTAAGAGAGGTTACTGAGGGAACGCAGTTAAGCTTTACGGCTAAAAATGAAGAAGCACCCGGCAGTAATTTTGAACCGGGGTTTTACCCTCCAATCAGCGGAAACGAGTTTGACAGCTGGTTCACCGACGGCGTAACCGTTGATACTTCCTTAAAGAGCATCAGCTTTGAAATGCCCCACAATCATGTTACCGTTATGGCTAATTTCAAGCCGCTTTATCAATTTAACGTATACGGAGGTTATATTTCAACCAACCCCTCAGATAATCCCACTTGGTGGTATTATTCGGAGGGTACTGAAATAGAGGTCACTTGCTTTGATACGGACACTTTTAGTGATTGGAGCTCTTCTCATTCGGGAAATCTTGCCAATAATGATACTCCAACAACAACCTTTACCATGCCGAACGAAGCCGCGTGGGTGGCGGCAATAATACCTGACCCGTTGCCGGTCGTTGAAGATAAATACACCCTTACGGTAGTGAATGGTCTTATAACCGCTACCGGCGGCAATACGCATGAATGTTACAGCGGTACAGATATGAACATTGTCGCAAACCCTCCGCCTGACAATTTTGAATTTGATTATTGGGAAATATCTCCCGGAGCGCAAGGCGGAGCATCCTTTAACGCCGCAAGCCCGTCAACTGTCTTTATCATGCCGAATCAAAGCGTAACCGTCACGGCGCACTATAAGGAAAAGCTAAATACTATTGAAAAGCATAACCTTGAAATAGATTCTAACGGAAACGGCGCGTATAATATTTTTATTTCCGACCTCACCCAAGGCGACCCAACGAATGTTTCCGCCGCTCCCCCTCCGATTGGAATGAAATTCAGCGGATGGACAATTGACAGCGGCGGCGGGGATTTTGGCGATTCCTCTTTAGAAAGCACCACATTCTATATGCCCGACAGCGATGCGGCAATCTCCGCTCATTACGAATGGGATTACTTTACGCTTACGGTTGAAAACGGCATTGACGGCTTAGGAATCGGTCGCTACCATTTCGGCGAAACCATACCGATTGCGGCAAACTTACCTCCCCCCGGCATGGTTTTCTTCCGCTGGACAATAAGCGGCGGCGGTTCTTTGCCAAGCGCGGATACAGTGCTTGTGATGCCCGCGAGCAATGTAACGGTTACAGCCAACTACCGCTCAGCGGCTTCCCCTCAATACACACCCGACCCGCCGACACCATCGCCATCGCCGCGCGCTCCGTATCCGCCCCCGATGTACATAGCCCCCGCCTCCCCCCCCGTAACACCAGAACCCGCCCCCGAGGCTTCCCCCGCTTACGATGAGTACGAATATCCCGATGCAATTGAAGATGTTTCCTCTTTGGGGAGCATAAAGGCGAACGGTGAAGTTATAACAATATCAAAAGCAAATCAAATAATCCTCCCCGCGTTCATTTTGGCGGCAATTGCAGTAACAGCCGCCGTAGTAGCTGTGAGGAGAAAAAGAATGTAACAGCAAACGATGTCTTAGCGGTTCGCAGAGGACTGCGACCCCTACCGAAAGCCGATTACCTAAAACCGCCCTCCTTTTTACGGGAGAGCGGTTTTTTCATCACAATGCGGGCAATTCAACCGCCAACACTCCCGCAAAAATCACGCATAAACTACGGTAAGAAAATTTTTTGATTTGAAGCCTTCTATTCATTTATAGCAAATTCCTGCATAACAGTATCCGTTGCAACATCAATTAGTACGAATTTGTAATATCCTAAATCGACATGCCTGTCTTGGTACACGGGCAGGAGGGTTGCAATGGTATTGCTGTCTATAACAACGTAATTTGTATCAAAGATATTACTTTTTAAAGATGTAAGCTCATGCTTTTTTCCTGTTTTGTCGGCTGCAAAGTAAAGAAATTCTCTTGAAATTCCGTCATATTCTCTTTCAATTTCAAAATCAAGTAAATTAAGATTTTGAGTATCAACATTCCAACCTATATAATCGACGATAGGGTCGCCGTTTCTGTCGAAATCATGCAACCGTTCGCCGTTATCATTAAACCGCAAATATGAATAATACGGGGTAACCTCTAAGTAGAAATTCTCATTTTCAGGTATTTGCTCTAAATTCAAGAATTCCAATTCCTCAGCTAAAAATGAGACCTCGCTGTTTTCAAAATCCATTAGGAAAAAATTAATCGGTTCTATCATGGAAAGTCCATCGTTGAACCCAAAAACCAATTCTCCGCCGGGGGAAAATGTTAGCATCCAGTATTGATAGCCTTTGGGTAGCTTGTCAAGTTTAACCGACCTGTCAACAGTATTTTCAAGAATATTATATCTGATTAAATATAAATCAGCAGAGCGCGGAATATGTGCGTAAATGTAAGGGGAACTGGGCGAATGATAAACCATCCAACCGCAATCCAAAAAAATAAAAGGTTCAAGATTCTTCCTTGCCGTGTCTGCGTCTAAAAATACAGGAGTGTTTTCAATAGGTGGTAAGATTGGCTCTGAGGGCGTTGACACCGCTTCAATTTTAAGATTATCAAACATACACCCCACGCCGCCGCCTATGGTAACGCGACCTGTGTTGCCCTCTTGAAGTCCCGCAACTCTTCCAATATCAACGCCGTTCATCTTCATAGTCAAATCCAAGCCAACGGGGATAAGCTCAATGTGATTCCATTCGTTCGGCTTAAAGCCTTCGGTGACATCGGGGTTTTTTATGATGTGATGAGAACCATGTGCAAATACTGTGTTGTGTATAAGCTCTCCGTCTGAATTTAGCCGTAGTGACCAAGAATTTCTTCCTAAAGAAGCTGGCGTATCGTAAGTGTGATTGGTATCAGCATAAGGTGCAAATATTATAAATGTTTCACCTTCCAGTTTGAAGTCAAATGAAAAAATATAACCCTCCCATGATTTAGCACCCACCATTAGGTTGAAAACATTTCTCCCCGAAACAAACTCACCCTCATCAACGGCTACGCATTTCAGAACCTTATTTTCACCCTCGTTTACAATTTGCCATTTAAAGCCGGGGTTAAAATCCTGCACATTTTCAAAAACACCACTCTCAAAATCTTCGATATATGGGAGTGTCAAAGGGCTTTGGGGAGTTACTGTGTCAAAATTTCCCGGGAATACAAGATATTTATTGTTTCCGCAGGCAGACATGAGGGGAACAAATATTATTAATAAAAACATTGATTTTATAAGCTTTTTATACATTATTAAAGCCTCCTGTTTTTAATTGCTTAACATCAACTGCCAATATTCCCGCAAAAATCAAGCATAGACTACGGTAAGAAAATTTTTCATTTGAAGCCTTCTATTTCATTCATAGCCAATTCCTGCACAACAGTATTGTTCGTGAACCATTATTTTAAATTAATCTCCCGTTATCGTCAAAGCTGTAAGCTTGACCGTTTATTGTTTGACTGCCTGTTACTCTTGCACCATCGGAGGCTCTCAGATAGTATCTGTAGCCGCCAACGGAAAGCCAACCTCCTTTAATCTTCATGCCGTATATAGAGTAAAAGTAATCATTACCGATTCTACTCCAGCCTATATACTCGCGTTTATACTCCCCGTCCGAGCCGAAGTTGTACACAAAATCGTTAATTACTGTCGGCTTAGTCAACGCGTGACCGTTACTGTCGAAATAATATATCTTTCCGTTTTCTTCGTCTTCACTAATGTAATATATCTCTCCGCTTTCCCTATCCTTAATCCAACCAACATAGCGTCCCCAGCCAACATAGCGTTCGTCACCTTCAACAATTTCCATCAAGGTCAGCCGAAATTCTTTTGCTTTGCATATTGCAAAATTGACTTCATCATAGGTTAAATCGTCAGCGGAAACAGAAACATTGCCATGCTGATTGACACTCTCAACGGGCTTTTCAATGTCGTAGCTAACCAACTCAAAAACTTTTCCGCCCTGCTCCCAGCAATAATTTCTGCCGCCTATAAATCTATATGAATAAACGGTGTAATCTCCCATGTTTTTGCTTTCGGCTGAAGCCCCTAAATGGCTTTTTGCCAATGCAAGCCGTTGCTTTGCAGATGATTCATCATAATAATATTTAAATAAGAACCTTTTTCCGTCAACCTCAGCCGTAAAATCAATCATTATATCTCCGCCTATAAGCGGCTCTTCTGCGGAAGTTATAGTAATGGAATTTACAGTAACGTAGGCTACGGAGGCTGCATTATATAAATCAAAGCTTTCAGGGTGGTAAATTGTATCCACTGTTTTTAGGTATTCCGCAAATTTCCCTGTCGCGCCGGCAGTATTTCCCGTGTTTCTGGCAGCGGATAGATAACTCTCCAGCTGCCATATGCTGTAAAATTCAATTTTTTCCACAGTTACCTCAGCAAGCATCGTTATATCACCGGAATCGGCGGCGAAAGCTTTTATTGAATTTGAGGCTAACGGCATTATAAAAGCACACAGCATTATAAGTGATAATATTTTTTTAATTTTCATGATAAAAATTCCTTTCATTTTTCTGTCTTTATTTAACAGAAAAAAATTAACAAATAAAAAACCAAATTACTTTTTCATTATACTCCCGAGAAATCATATTGTCAAGCAAAATTCCTTAAAATTCTTAAATTCCCGCCTTTTACACAGATTTCATCAACAGCCCTGCAATATCTTTAGTAACAACAACCAAAAACCGCCCCTGTTTTAAGCAGTGAGCGGTTTTAAGCGGGCGTATTAAGCCTAAGATTCGTTAAAGATTCTTAACAAGCGGCTTATTTGCGGGCGTTGCGCTTATGGGAATTTTGTTTGTAACCTTGAAGCGAAGCCGCAGGTTATCGGTTATCAGGGCGATAAATTCCGAATTGGTGGGTTTGCCTTTGCCGACGCTTATTGTGTAGCCGAACATATTGTTCAAAACATCAACGTCCCCTCTGTCCCAAGCGGTTTCAATCGCGTGGCGAATCGCCCTTTCAACCCGCGAGGGCGTGGTTTCAAAGCGTTTGGCAACGGAGGGGTAAAGCCGCTTGGTAATACTTTCCAGCATTTCCTCATCGCTGATTGAAAGCAGAATCGCTTCCCTCAGATAATGATAACCCTTGATGTGAGCAGGTATCCCAATCTGATGAATAATATCGGTGATTATCATTTCTATATGCGAATCGTTACTGCTGACAGGGGTATAGCCGGACGTAATATGCTGGATTATGCTTAAAACCGCTTCGGTGTCAAACGGCTTTAAAAGGTAGTAGGCATTCGGAAAGGACATTATGCGGTTTTCGAGCACAGGATTGTTATGTGAGGAGCTTACGATAAAAAAGGGCGGCTTTTCCGATGTAAGCGATACACGGCGAATCACCTCGGCGGCATCCGCCCCCTGCATGACGGCGTTGCACATGATTACATCGGGCGAATGTCGGCTTATATGGTCTAATATTTGATTACCGTCCCCCGGGCAGGTAATGACAGCGTAGCCCGCATCCTTCAGCGCGCCGGCGAAAATCCCCCCTGCGTCGCCTTGATTTTCTCCTACAAGAACTTTTGTGTTAATTGACATTAATTTAACCTCCTTGATATTTTAGCAATGTTTGCCATTTTTTGGTACAATCTTATTTTAACATAGAAAAAAATGGAAATCAATACCTTTTGGAAATATTTTGACAAAAAATTATCGCAAAAAGGGACATAAAACCATAGGGAAATACAAATTAAACCAATTTTTGACAAAATACGTCCATACACAATATCTGTGTACCAAACAGGATAAAAAAAGCCGTTTAATCTGACAATATTTATGATAACATATCCGGCAATTTATGACTTTAACGATAAAAATACAAATGATTAAATTTTAATGAACTTTCTATACTTAAAGTAATAAGAAATTATATATAAACAATCAGGCAGGTATTTGTTAAAAATATACAATTATTATTTAATTAATAAAAATTTATATAAATATACCTTTAATTAATCATTAATAAATGTTATATTTAAAGTAAGAGTAAATTAAGGAGTTAAAAAATGAAAGATATAATTCTTACAATGACCACGAGCGATGAAAAAAGAACTTTAAGCGAAATCCTTGACGGCAGCGACCGCTTTATTATCTCCGCCGATAACTTGGAACATGCCTCCGCCTTAATCGCAAGAGAGCTTCCCCGCTTTGTGCTGCTTGATTTAAGCCTGCCCGATACGGAGGAGTTCTTAGCGAGAATCACATATATGTTAAACAAAGACAAAAAAAGCCCCCGCACCGAGAGCTACTGCAATGGTAGGATTATCATTGATTTTGACAAGCGGCTGATTATTAAAAACGGCGAAGAAGTGCATTTGACGCAGAATGAGTTTAGGGTCATAGATTTTCTCAGCAAAAACGCAGGGAAAACGATGAGCCATAGCGAAATAATCGATAAGGTCTGGGGCGCGAATATCACGGGGGATAATAAAATCCTGCGCGTTAACATGACGAATGTCCGCAAAAAGGTTGAGCTTGATGCGTCTAAGCCCAGCTTTATTCATACTGTATTCGGCGTAGGCTACCGTATGGCGGAGAAAGATGCGGTTAGTGAGACCAGCGATTAGCGGCTAGGTTATTTACTGTTGTCGAAGGCGTTTTCTATGTGGCTGAAACCAACGACCTTTTCGCCGTCTGCTATGATTCTGATTACATCAAAGCGCGGCTGAAGCCTGTGCGGGTTTTTGTACAGATACAGCGCGGAGGCTTTAATGATGTTTTTTTGCTTGGTTTTATTCACAGCGTCAAAGCCGTCCGACAAAAAATCGGGGGTTCGCGTTTTTACCTCTATAAAGGCGATGAAGCTGTCCCTTTCGGCAATAATGTCAATCTCCCCGCCTTTTACGCAGTAATTGCGCTCCAGTATACGATACCCCTTTTTTTCCAGATACAAAGCCGCAACCCTCTCGCCGTATTTGCCGATATTCCTGCTCAAAAACCCACCACCCTTTTGTGCAATGTACAATTGACAGTTGACAATTGACAATTAATACACCTCCTCGAAAATATGCTTTCTCAGAGTTTCCGAGGAGGTTTGTTAATCACTTACGCTTTTTGCAGGCTTTCAATTTCTTTGATTGAAAGACCTGTAGTATCCTTGATAATATCAAGGGGAATATTTTTAGAAATCAAGTTACGAGCAATAATAAACGCTCTTTCTAAAGCCCCCTCTTGCCTACCCTCTTGCCTCATAACTTTACCGAAATCCTCCATGTTAAACTCATTAAACAACATATTAATCACCTCCGAGGCGTTTTTTCTCAAAAAATTAGCTAAAACATTTCGGTTAATACAATCTCGAACCGCTTTTTCCATAGCCTCTTTGAGAGGCATTTTGTTTT
>Ga0099364_10000236_pt1 | contig 90964 bp, 72 predicted proteins | sample TergutTh196P3_FD_73070 | JGI IMG/M metagenome (GOLD analysis project Ga0099364, IMG submission 73070) | Microcerotermes parvus P3 segment gut microbial communities from Pointe-Noire, Republic of the Congo - Th196 P3 | ecosystem: Host-associated > Arthropoda: Insects > Digestive system > Gut ...
AGATTTTAGTGGTGTTTCCCTGCGTTTCGGTGAGGCGGTTTCCGCGCCCGTCGTAGGTATAATTGATAGTCCCCGAACGGTCGCCGACGTTTGTCAAGTTGCCCATTACGTCATAGGAATAGTTTTTAATTATGTTTTCGGTTCTGTTTACACTTGCTTTGGTGAGGGGGTTACTCATTAAATCGTAGATAATTTCGTGGGCTGTGCCGTTGCGGTCGCTTGAGTAAATCAGCCTGCCCGCGTTGTCGTAAATAAAGGTTTCGCTTCTGCCCATAGCGTCGGTTTTCTCGACTACATTACCCATGTGGTCGTACTTAAACTTGACAACAGAACCGTTTCCATTTTGTTGTTCAATAACCCTGTCAGCCCAGTCGTAGACGAAATAAACCGTGCTATCAATACGACTGTCGTCATAGTAGACAATGGCTGTATTCCTGCCCCACGCGTCATGCTCAAAATCCGTTCGAGTATAAGAATCGGCGTATCCCGCACGGTTGTTTTTCACTTGCTGCCTTGTCAAGTTTCCCACTTTGTCATAAGTATAAAGCGTTTCAGCCTGCCCCGTGCCGTCGAATGAGGAATTTTGTTTTACAACATTGCCCCACTCGTCATAAGTATAGTTTGTTGTTGTCAACTCGCCGTGAGTTTCGCTTGTCAGTCTGCCTTTTGAATAGTTGTAAACATGCTTTGCGCCGTTCGGGTCGGTTTTTTCAAGCAGATTACCCTCGAAACTGTACTTTTCAACCGTTGTCGCAGTTAAGTCCGAATCAATGTGTATTGTTGATGTAATAACGGGGGATTTATCGGCGCTTGAATATTCTACAGTTTCAATTGTACTTAATAAACCTGTTGTATAATCATAAAATTTCTCGCTTGTCTTACGGTTAAGCGCGTCATAAGTAAACGCGCTGTATGAGCGATTCGCCAACGTTTGTTTGGTTACGTTGCCGTAATAATCATACTCAAAGTATGTTGAGTTTCCAAGCGCGTCTATTTGTTGTTCGACAAATCCCGCACTGTTATAAATGTATCTGCTTCCCGCCGAAAAATCGGAATAGCTGTCGTTTACGATATTATCATAGGCGGCATTATACTGCACTGGAGAGATTTCCTGTACTTTTCTGCCGAGGTTATCATAAACCGTGCGAGTAACCGAAACCATGCCGTTATTCGGACTTGTTAAAGTCGTGCGTAAAACTTGCCCCGCTTGATTGTATACATAATCGGTTATTGTTCCGTCCGGCGCGGTTTCTCTTGTAATTCTATGAATATTATCATAAACATACTGCGTACTATAAGGAGTACCGTTTATGTATTTTGTCAACTTTGACACTTCACCTATATCATTATATTCATACAGAACGCAATTATTCGCGTTGCCTTTAGGCGCGGTAATCGTCCTTACAGAGCCGTTTTTCACAGTTTGGCTATTGGGGTAATAGGTATAGGTTGTAATTGCGTAGTTATCCTGAGCAGCCGTTTCGCTATACGTCGAAACGCCGTCAAGCGGACGGACTTCCTTTATAAGGTTAAAGCCGTCGTAAATATACCAAGTTACGGCGTTATTTCTATCGGTGTAGCTTGTTTTATTATTCAGTGAATCATAAGTGAATTTTTCCGTTGAACCATCGGGATGGGTAATTCTTACAATATTACCTTTTTTGTCGCGGTCGTAGTGCGTGATGTTGCCGTATATGTCGGTTGAAGAGCGCACTTCGTTATATTTATTTTTCCCCTCGGTTAAAAGATAAGTTATATTTGTTGTAAGCCCGAGTTCATTAGTACTTGTATATACCGCGAATTTAGGGTCATATCCCTCAATAGTTTTATATCCGTTTGAATCTGTAATGGTTGTGCGTTTACTTATTCTGTCATAAGTGTAGGTTTTAATATTGCCCGTAATATCGGTTATGGTATGAATTTTACCGTCGTATTCGTCATTCATATATGTAAGCGATATTACTCTGCGCCCGATATTATCGTCAATCGCGTTTAAAAAGCCGTCGCTATCGTAAGAATAGGCAGTCGTCATACCCGCCGCGTCTACCGAACTTGTGAGAAGATTACCGCTGTATGTATAATTTACAGTTCTCCCGGATTTATTATCGGTTATAGATTGCAGATAATTCCCGTTATACGAAAATGTAACGGTAGCCCCCGCGGGGTCGGTAAGCGACATGATTTTACCGCTTGCGTCAGTGTTTATAGTGACTCTGTTGCCCTTAAAATCTTCGACATATTTAATTGAACCTGACGAATTAAACACATATCTCATTTGGTCAAGTGTTTCGAGGATATAATCCTCGCCTTGCTTTGTCAAGTTTCCGCGAGAATCAAGCGCCGTGAATACGTCGTTTTTCTCCTCAAACGTCCAAAAAGAGCCGTTGGGGAGGATAATATACTTTTTATTTTCATCTTCGGGGTCGGTCATTATCTTCATGTCATAGCTGAAACTGAAACCTTTACCAACTATTGATGTTTCATAATTTAGCGAATTATATGTGCGCGTAAAAGCGAGTTCGCCCAATACTGTAGGCACTGTCATGTCGGTGAATGTTTCGGAAAAGTTTCCTGTAGACGAGTATATGCCGGGTCTGCCGTAATATTGTTTTTTTACTTCTTCAACCGTATAGTTGTCAAAACAACTTAATAAAGGGAACGGATACCCGTATTTATTATCCATAACCCAAACTTCGTCAAAATCCCAACCCTCGTAAGTTTCTATTTGCATCATTTCAGCGGTTGTACGACCCCTTGTATCTGTCGAAGCTGATAAGTCACTATTGAAGTAGCTGTTTCTAATACTTCCCTCTCTTCCGATATATCCGAAACCATTAGCACTATTTGAAGTTGTGTAGCAGTTCATAACGCCACCTTTATACACCCCTCCGACAAATCCATAGCCGCCTGAAACATTGCCTGTCGAGTAACAATTTCTTACAGTTGGACCCCCGTAATCAGTCCCGTCAACAAGACCTATAAACCCGCCGCCGCTTGTGCTTACGTCACCTGTAGCGTAGCACTGTTCTATCAAACCGCCATATGAACTTAGTCCGAAACTATACACCCTAATGTTACTCGAAAATCCACCAATATAGTTGTTTCCCTGTACGTTGACTGTAGAATATGATTTTGTTATTACTCCACTACCTAAACCTGCAAACCCGCCGATAAAAGTTATTCCTTTAACAACACCCTCGCCCAATACAGCACAGTTAGTTAAGATACCACGGTCGTTTTGACCTACTAAACCTCCTATATTTGAATCACCGCTTACGCCCGTTATTGAAACAAAACCACTAAATACCATGCCTGTGTTGTAACCGACAAAACCGCCTACATCTGAAGTAGTCCCGGTTACATTCACAGCCGCCAGCGAGCAGTTTTCTATAATTCCGTCATTGCGACCGACAAGTGAGCCTGTATTACTTCCGCCAATTACATTTGCACTCGCCAGATTTACATTTTGAATGCTACCGCTATTATACCCGAACAGACCAACATCATCTTGGTCGGGAAGATTTATATTAAGATTGCTTATTGTGTAGCCATTCCCGTCGAATGTTCCTACAAATGAAGTAGTGCTTGTGCCAATTGGCATCCACTCAATGCCCGCTAAATCTATATCCGCCATTAAGCGATAGTTGCTAAAAAGGTCATTCCTGATTGCATTAAGTTGCTCAACTGTGCTGATTTCCTTGAATATAATTTCTTTTTCTTTTACTCCTCGCAGTTTCGGATACCCGTTACCCTCATCAATTTCCCAAACATTCTCAAAATCCCAACCCTCATAAGTTTCTATTTGCATCATCTGTGCAGTCGTACGTCCTTTTGAGTCTTTTGCGTTAGATAAGTCTTTGTTGAAATAACAATTAGTGCTGTTAGAGCTATTTCCTCCGAAACCATTAGGGTTTCTTGAAATTGCATAGCAGTTTTCCACTTTCCCGCTTGAAATAATATCCCCTATAAATCCCGCAGAATTTGAGGCACTTAAAACGTCCCCAAGAGAGTAGCAATTTTTCAAAGTGGCAGTACCAATACTTCCCGCAAACCCACCGCCTACTCTATTTGTGCTTGCTTTACCCGTTGCATAGCACTCCTCAATCAACCCGCTATTTGAATAGCCCACAAAACCGCCTACCGAATTGTGCCCCAGAGAGTTAACTGTTGAGCACGACTTCGTTATCGTTCCGATATTTGAGCCGGCAAATCCGCCTATTTGACTACTCGGGATTATATCCCCTTTAACACAGCCAACGCCTTCCACAGTGCAGTTAATTATAACGGCATTATTGTTTCCGACAAAACCGCCTATGCTCTGAGCCCCGTTTACACCGGTTATTGTTGCAAAACTACTTATTATTGTACCGTTGTTGTAACCAACAAACCCACCTATGTAGTCACCGCCGCTATAATATCCGAGCAAGCTATTAGTTATTCTTTTGATTCCGCTTATGTTTGCCGCCTCTACTGTGCAGTCGAGTATCTCCCCTGCGTTATTGTATCCTACAAGAGAACCTATATAATTTGAGCCTGTTATATTGACGTTTTCGAGATTTACATTTTGGATTGTTCCGCGATTATATCCGAACAGACCGACATAATCTTGTGTAGAGCGATTTATGTTAAGATTACTGATAGTGTAGCCATTCCCGTTGAATTGTCCTATAAACGGAGTGCCATTTGTACCAATTGGCGTCCATTCAATGCCGTCCAAATCTATATCCGCCATTAAACAATAATCCCCCGAAAGGTCATTCCTCACCTCGTCTAACTGAACGGCGGTATAAATCTCTATAACATCATCTGACACAGACGAGTCCAAATCAGGTGAATTTAAATCATCAAATGTATCCAAATCAGGCGGGCTCAAATCAGATAAATCCAATCCGGGTGAATCCAAATTTTCTGAAATAGGTATATCAAAAGTAGATGAAAACACATCAAATGTCTCCGAATCAGACGCAAATACCGTCACATCAAATCCTGTAAACAATATCGCCACCACTAATACCATTGCAATAACTCGGCTAAAACTTTTCACTTGTCTTCCTCCATGTTGCCGGTCTTATTTTTGTTAATTTTTAGCTACATGTAATCTCGCCACTTATAATCTTACTACTTTTTATATAAGGTGTAAATAGTTTTTTACAAAATCTCCCATTTAAACAAAGGTGGTTACACGGCACGGTTGAATGTTGTAATATTAGCTAAATTTTTAAATAAATATTTGTGCGATTGTTATAAATATTAAAATCTTTTCCAAACAAAAAACGGTTTATATTTGAAAAAACGCTTTTACCCCCGTAAGGAAGTAGTGGATAGCAAGCATGACAAGTGTGTCCACACTCGTCCGAAACGCTGAATTTCCCCTGTCGGGAAAATCAGCGTTTCTATGCTTGTTGGTGGTCTGCCGACCCCCAAGCCCCCGCTATCGTGTTACAATTTTTCCGTAGAAAAATTGTAACCTTACTCGGTTTTACTTTCGTAAAACATTTTGAAAAAGAAAAAAGCCCCGCCCTCGTCAGCTTATAGCCGACGGGGGCGGGGCGTATTTTCGGACAAGAAAGTTATCGTAACTGCGGTGCGTTTAAGGTTCTCGCTGTGAGTGATTTCATCTGCGTGATAGCGGTGTTGTTAAGCTGTACAAGGCGTTCGCTTTGTGGTAAGCCCTGCCGAATTAAAAGCGCGTTTATGCTTTCCATGTTCGACAAAACCACAAGCTGTTCGAGGGAGGCGCGGTTGTTTTCATCGGCTTTTAAGCGTTGAAACTCTGTTATAAGATAAAACTTGAATTTAGGACTTAACCATGTAGCAAACTCAAACGCTATGTCGCGGTGGGCGTATGTGCCGCCGTAACGCCCGGGCTTTGAAATAATACCGATAGCGTTTGTTTTTTCAACCCATTGCTTCACCGTCAAGACGTAACCATGCGAGCCGCTTTCGTTTCTAATGTTACTGAAATCAGTAACATTAAAATCGGTATTATTCACTTGCTCCCAAACCCCCATGAATTCAACCGTGTAGCGTGTACTTAGCCAGTGCGAAATAACTAAACCCGTTGCTTCGGGGTTCTTGTGCTTCGCCATATCGGTCAAAGAGATATAATCGTCTTTGTTGTGAGCAAGCACCGCTATTTCCGTACCTTGCACGATTATGTTTTCTTTCTTCGCCATTTGAACCTCCGTTTATCTTGCACTTTAAACCCCTCGAATTCGATACGTTTAAAGCTATTGTAACACAATTTTTATTAAAAGTAAATACAAAATTTATTTTTCAATCGCAAACATGGCAAACTCCGCTCGGTTTTTTGGCAAATCGTGATTTTCGCGAATTGTTACTTTTCCCGCTTTGCCCCCATATCCGCGCTGTAAGTCAGTCGGTAGGCTTCCCCCTCTTTGTTCGCAAAATAGCCAATAAAGACAAAAGGTAAGGCTTAATTAAAAGCTGTTTATCCACTTTCAGGCTCATAAAATTTTATCTCATCTTTTTTCACGTTCCCGCCCCCCTGTTCTTGCCGCGCTTTTCTTCGCGGTTCTGCACCATTTCAAAAAAGGGGGGCGAAGTGTATATTAAATTTTAGGTATTGCCAAACTCAAAAAAATGTGCTATTATATATTAAGGTACATGGAGCAAATACTTTTTTTCTCTAACCTCTCCCCTTTCCGTACCCACTATATACCCACTATGACCTTAATACGAGCGGTCACGAAGAAAAACGACTTAACACGATTATCCTTTATTCATGCGGTTTTGCGGCACTATACGGCACTAAGTAACACAGGCTAAAACGCTCTTTTTATAATTGGTAAGGACGAGGTCATCGGTTCAAATCCGATTGGGAGCTTTTCAAAAACCCGCATGGCGGCGCACTGCGCTTGGCTTCTGCGGGTTTTCAGTTTCTCTAAAATCTTCAAAATATCGTACCCACTATAGTGGGTAAATAGTGGGTAAGTTTGGACAGGCTCCGATATTCTCCCTTTAAAGTTCCGGCTCGTCGCGTTTTTTCTTTTGGCTCGGCTGTGTCTTTTCTATAGGTTTTTCCTTGTTTCCCTGCTCCTTTGATTTTGCTATACGATTCTGTATACTCGGTTTGGGCGGTTTTTCTTCCACAATATCGACAGGCATAGGAGCTGTGAGGGCTTCGGGGTAGTATTCCGCCAAGAACGCCTCGGCAACGGCATCAAAGTTTTCTTTTGCGATGATTGGCACAAGCCCATCCGAAAGCGTATCTGTAAAATCACGGAATCCGTCGGCATCAACGTTCGCCGAACAAGGAATACGAAACCACTGCTCCTTGTCATCGGATTCCTTATCGCTTCGACGCTTCCTTTCATGTATGGTTATCTCGGCGATTACAATGACATCGAAGCGAACTTCGTCCCCGGCAGAATCGGAAACATCGACACGGTATATTTTCATGTCCACAAGTTCAGCTTCATCGGGATTGCTGACATGGTAAGAAGATAAATCAAGGTCACTCGGATTTTCGGCAACAAAAACCGACAACGCCTTTTCAAGCGTGTCTTCATACTGTTTTTTAATGAATTCTTTGAATGACCGAATATCCGCCATACTGATTCCTCCTCGACAGCTGTAAGCCCAATTTATACTATCTATACCACAGGGAATGTAATATTTCAAGATTTCTCTTGAAATATTATGGAGATTTCGCAAATATATATGTACATTTCAAATAAGATGTGATATATAAATCAAGTCCGAACGGAGGATGGATATGATAATCAGCTACAAAAAGCTGTGGAAACTGCTGATTGACAAAAACATGAACAAAGGCGATTTAACAAAAGCATTCGGAGAAGCGGTCAACGTTATTTTTAGCAAAAAGAACAGCGTTGGCAAAACAACTCTGCTGCGATTAATCATGCATTCACTTGGCTATTCTGTTCCATCAACTCGTGGCATATGTTTTTCTGATTATGAAACGGTTTTGACAATTGCTGATTCGAATAATAATAATTTTGTGCTGACAAGAAATAAAGATTATATCGATGTTTCGTATAAATGTGAAACAAAACAATCCTCTCATTGCTGAACTGCATCAATTGATTTCAACTTATGCCGTTCGTCTTGGTTTAGATGAAAAATATGTGTTAGCGCAAGGAATGATTATATCTTCACCAATGATTTAAAATCGTTGTCCGGAGCAATTTTTCACAAAGTCATTTTTGCTTTCAAAGTTTCGTATGTGAAAATAATCCAACGGTATACCGGGATTAACCTGCCGATAGTTTTAGACTCGCCAAGTGGACGCGAGATTACTCTTGAAAACATTAATGAAATGATGTCTATTCTTGCTGAAGATTTCACAAATCATCAAATTATAATAGTTATGATTTCCCAGACAAGACCATTATTGAATTGCAAGATAGGCTTTTGCCTTTTTGAATGAAACTACACAAAAAAACATACAGAGGGAAATATTATGGCACGTAAAGAACGCTCGTGGAATCAAGACTTTCAAACATATATGGAAGAAATAGCAAAACACCCTAACTACAGAGGCTTGCCAATTGAGAGAAAACGTGATGGCTCGTTATCATGGATTGCTACTGCTAAGAGCAAAGTTGGGCAGGCTCGTAAGCAGTGGGCGGAAAATAAGGCTCTCGAACTCAATTTCACGGTTCAACCCGGGGTTTATGCGCAAGTAATGCGTGAAATTCATCCAACCAAGATACACGTTTGCCAAATATGCGGTTCTCGTATGTCGATTTACTACCATTATCCAAGTGCAAATTTCCTTAAGGCGATAGAGAGAAAGTTCGAACTCGAATTCACCGAATGCGACCATGTTGGCGACATTTGGGAACAGCTTCTTGAAAGTGGCGTAGAAGAGCGTACTCTTAAGTCGTTCTTCGTCGAAAAGTTTGGGCTTGAATTCATTGAGTGTGACGATATCCGTGAGATATGGACACAAATCACAAACAGGAATTATGCCGAAGAAAACGCATCAAAACCAATCAGCATTATTAAAAAGGGGCTTGTTCTTGACAAAAATGCCATTATCGAAATGTGCGAGAAGGCTTGCCGCCTTTGCGGCAAAAAATATTTAAGCCCCGGTGCAATGTCTAACTTCCCCGACCGATACGATGGTTTTCATACATACAATCGCTGTTGTCGTGCAACACAAGACAAGGGGCGTTCGAAGGAAAATCTCAAAAGCTACACGCGCGACCGCCGTGCTTATGAATATTGGAGCGACGGCAATATCAATGCTGCGAATTTGTTTATGGGGAGTTCATTCTTTGAGGGGGCGAGTGCTGACCACATCGGAGCTATTTCGCTCGGTTTTGTACATGACCCTCGTTACCTCCGCCCGATGTCGAGTAGTGATAACTCCACAAAGCGTGACCGCTTGCTTGTCGAAGATATTGAAGCGATTCTTGAAGTCGAAACTACAACGGGCGTTTTCCCTATGTCGTGGTATTCCGCTGAAATATGGAATTTCATAAAGACGAAGTACAAAGCGGTATCGCCTGCTGTCGTTGCAACGGCTTACCGTGATATGTTGAAGCAGAATATGACGAATTTTATGTTTGTATTGAAAGCAATTATTGATGTTGAAAATGGGCGCGATTTTTTAATCACCACACTCATCGAACCGAAAGCTGATTATTTTGAACATTCCTATGCCTTTGACAGTAACGGTTGTATCATAAAAGAAACACCGCGTCATCGTACCGAGCGAAGTAAAAACGAGTTTGAACGTTTTGCCCGAGTCGCCTTCGAATCGGTGGAAGATTATAATGACAAAGAAAACCGCCACCTCTCACCCGATTTGACACAAGCGGAAATGGCGGTTTTAAGGCAGTTATGCGAAAAGATTCCAACTGTAAATTTCGGAAGTTGTAACGAGCTTTTAAAGCAACTCATGATTCGAATTCAAGAGAGGCTTATTCAATATAGTGTGAGTTGAATAGGTTCGCTCTCGATTATAGGCTTTTTGCTTTTTTGAAATTCACCCAAGAATATCTCAGAAGATACTTCACCTTTTAGCATAGCCACATAATCGGAATATTCAGTATCGTTGTATGTTGCGTTATCGTCACAGGCTACATTTTCCAAATCGGAAATAGTCATATGTGCTGTCACTTGGGATTCCGTATCCGTGCTTATCGGTTTCGGGAACAACTCACTTGGCGGCACGTTTACATCTTTATGTACACATATCATTATAACACGCTTTCGCTTTTGGGGAACACCGTATAGTTGCATCTGCATAAGTCGCCCCTCAGTAATGTAACCAATGTCAGCGAACATCTCGTTTATTAGCTTGTAAGTTGCACCGCCTTGAAATGTCAGTAAACCCTCAACATTTTCAAATACTACAATTTTGGGTCTTATTCGTGCAGTAATCTCTATGAAATCTTTGAAGAGTTGGTTGCGCGGGTCGTCCGACAATCTATGCCCCGCCATTGAAAACCCTTGACACGGCGGCCCCCCGCAGATTAAGTCTACATTGCTTTCGAGTGCTGTTTGGATTATCTGTTCTTTTACATCTGCTTGAGTTACATCCCCGCAAAGCACAGGGATTTCGGGGTTGTTCGTTTTCAATGTCAAACAAGCCGTAGGTTCGATGTCGGTGCTTAATACCGATTGAATTCCCGCTTGCTTGAAGCCGACTGTCATTCCACCAGCACCGCAGAACAAATCTAACGAGTGTTTGCAATTGCACACCTCGATTAGCTTTCGGGATATCTGATATGCGAATAACGGCGGTACTGCGTTTCCCACTTGATTGAGTATCTGAGTTTTATTTCCGCAGAACATATACGATTCCGGGAACGCTTGAAACCGTGCCGCTTCACGCACGGACAGCAGCCTGTCGTGTATCGGGTGAATGTAAGTTCCGTTGCCGGGGCGGTTAAAATACGTTGTAATGGTGTAGCTTGGCTTTGTATAATCAATGCGTCCGTAGAGGGTTGTCCGTCCGCCTGTTTGTGTAATCCGCTCCAAGCGTTTTGATTTTGCTACTGTTTCGGGGGGGATGTTTTTCCAGTTCCCTCCTTGCGGAACGGCTCGAACCATTTCTAAATCTAAATCACTGAGCTTGAAAGTGGTATGATTCAAAACTTCTCCACGTTTTTGCCGTTCCGTCTTTTCCGAAACGGCGGCAATCACTTTTTTATCAAAAGCAGTGGTATCGGGTAAAGCGGAAACATCAACCTCTTTTTTCATGTCAATAAGACCGAAGGATTCACATATCAATTCGTCTATTTTATCAAGAATGAGGCTTCGGCTTGTGTTGGCGAGGTATTGCTGTACCATTTCAGACACTTCCTGTTTGCGTTCAAACTTTATCGGTATCGGAAATGTGTCGATTTCATAATTGTTGATGTGGTTGTTGCTGCTTTGCAATTTGAAGTACCAGTTCATTATGTTTGAGTTCAAAAGCCCAAGCAAAAAATAAATGTCCATCCCATACTCGTTTTTGGATATGGTGACGAAATTACACGAATTTCCTAACACCGTATTTTTTGGCGTCATCGCAAAAGTCAGACGGCGGTCTTTTGACATATTAGCAATTTGTTGACATATGAGCCGCTCGTTTTCGATGTAAGGACGTTTCGTGCTTTGAGCGACAAATTCACGTGTCGCAAATTCGCCAGTCGGTACAGCTCTTAATTGATAATAATCAATGTTTCGCCCCCGGAGCATAGGGTAGTCTGTACTTTCGGTGACGATACTGTCCTTGTTTGCCGTGAGGTCGAGTTCGCCGCGCATATTTATGATAAACGGTAGGTCTTTAATTGTCGGAAAACTTTTCAACTTTTGTAGTTTGCGGTAGTCGGCGGCTTCTAATATAAGAATGGAGTAACCTAAGTTTACATCGACCACTTTTGCAGTTTCAATTGTAATCGTTTTTTCTTGGGGCGAGCCGTAATTTTGACAAATCTCTATCGTGGGGGATTGCACGTCTTTGTGAATGAGCAACGCACACAATGCTTGCTGTGCATCCACTAGTGTACTTCCTTCTCCAATAGTCTTAATCGATTTAATCGCTGATGTTGTAAATATTCGTTTCCGTAAAGGTTCGCAGGTTTTATCCGTTAAAATTGACGAAGGAATGAGCAACGACACTACTCCGTCTTTCGTAGCGTACCGCTCTATAATTTCTTCAACAAAAAATTTGTAAATGTTGTTTACGCCTTTGACTGAATAACGCAGACGGTTTGTCGCTTGTTTTGAAATAACGGCATAGCGAGCTCTGTCATTGTCGTATTCTTCAGCCGACGGATAATGTGACCGCTCTGCCTTTAGGTTTTTGTACGGAGGATTTGTAACCACTATGTCAAAGCTGTTATTACAGACTCCGTCAAACACGCTTTCAATCGGGATGTATTCGGGGGTATCACTTTCAAGGTTGAAAAGCAACCCTCTATTAATTACGTGCTTTGCGAAGTAGTTGTCATCGAGATAAATGTCGAAGTAAACCATAGCTAACTCACTAAGTGTGGCACGGTATGAGGTTAGTGCGTCGGCGTTAATATCACAAACATAAATGTTATTGAGTAACTGCCTATACTGCTCTTTATCAAATGAAAGTTTCGCCGCCGCTGTTAAGTACGCAAAAACAAAGCTCCCCTCACCAACACAAGGTTCGAGGAAACGCAGCTCAAACAATCGGTTGCGCTTATCTTCGGGCAAACCCTGTATGAGTTCCTCCATCATAATGGTTGTGAGAGTGTTCGCAGTATAAAAACTCCCTGTCTGTTTGCGATGTAAACTCGACATCGTGCGGTCTATATGTTGCTCCACGAATATTGTAGGCGAGATAGTCATCATATTTGTTGCCATTGAATTTCTCCTTTGTTTGTAGCTGAAATCAATTATATCATGATTTTTGCGAAAAGTCAAGAGACAATATTTTTGAGACGCAATGGAATTTAAGGGTTAAAAGTATAGGTTGGTTATTTGAAAGCTATACTATTTAACCATTGCTCGAACCTTTTAACCATTGAAACATACTTCTTAACCATAGCCCTTTTTGACCGTCAAAAGGGTGTGCATTGCTCCTGTTCGCCGAAAAGAAAAAGCACCGAAAAAGGCGACGGTGCTAATATCCATAAATAAAACAAGGGCTTTCGTGGATTTTAACATATCCGTGAAAGCCCCTTTTTTTGCGTGGATTGTCTCGGCTTGCTTTTTCGACAAATCTAAAATGCACCCAAAAAGAACATTTTAATTATTCATACTGGGGCGTACATTATTCCTGCGAGGAATAATTAAAAGATTAAAATATCAAACACCCAACATCTCACCGTTGATATCATGCTCCGCATAATTCGGGGCATCTTAAACAGAATAAGCGGCAGATGCACTCCGTCCGCCGTTTGTCCGTCTGTTTTGTCTATTGTGATAAAAATCTATTTTGGAAACACAAAAATATCCTCAATCAAAGTATTAACAGCCCGCGAGATGTCAACCGCCAGTTTCAAAGAAGGGTTGTATTTAGCAGATTCGAGCCTGACAATTGTTTCACGCCGGACACCAACTTTTTCAGCAAGTTCCTCCTGCGTCAATTCGGCAAGCTGACGGTATTTCTTCAAATAGCTGATATACTGCTCCATATTTCACATTCCACCCATAAGCATAGCGATAGGCAGCGACAACAAAATCAATATCCCCGGTACGACATATTTTCGCGGGTGATGCCATAAGTCGCTTTGAACCTTCCAATCCAAAAGCGGAAATCTCATTTCAATGATTATTGTGAGAACACCGCTAATTAATGCAAATACAATCGCAATCGCTACCATTGCCGGAGTAAAATCACTGGATATCAACCACCATGCAGTCATGTAAATACTGCAACCTATTACATTTACCCCTGCGACAAATAAAGCATATGGGACAAGTACGCCCACCGCTTGACCAGGTAATAAGCGAATTTGCTTATACAATGCTTTATCGCTTGACAACAATATGCCAAGGGGCGTATTCAAACACATAAGGGCAAAACCAAGCGGCAGGACGTTAGGGAAATCGCTTCTACCTGTGAAAAAAGCAAACGCACATCCGAATGCCCAAAGCACTGCAGTGTTTGAAAGATAGGATTTGTTGTAGAGCAGGTAACGCATAATATATATCGCAAAATTATGCCGATTACTTTCGATGTAGCGATACAATACGACTTTTTTCTCGGAGCGGTAAGTAAGCAGGTACGCAACCGCACCGCCCGCAACAAAACAGACAAAGAACCCGATTACAGCCGTCGAGTTAAACCCCGAAAGGGCAAGATAGCCAACCAATAGCAATCCCGACTTTGTAAGGATTACGTACACGGCAACGGAAAGACTGAATGCCGCATGAAACAATGAAGAACTTGCCGGTAACAAAAGCTGTCCGCGCAAACTGTCAACGGTATCATCAGCACAGAGCGTTTGCATAAAACCGCCGACTGTAGCAACTAATGTTGCAAACCATAAAACAAATGGCGAAACCTCAAGCGATAGACCCATTGAACGGATTACAAACAACATAATCGTCCACGTCAATAATGTTTTGGGAATGCGCTCAAATTTCGTACCAAGAAACTTTTTGAGGTTTGCTTTAAGGATTAATATCATTTAAAGCCTCCCTGATCTTAGCGGCATCAATTTCTTCGCTTGCGAACTCACGGACAATGACGCCGTTTTCCAGCACAATCACCCTGTCAGCGGTCAGGCAAATACTCTCCAATACGTGCGATGAAAACATCAGCGTACCATACTGCCGATAAGTGTTAATCAGCGAATAAAGATATTCCGTACTATGAAAATCAAGTCCATTTACAGGCTCGTCAAGCATAAGCAACGGAAGACGCAGCGCAAACCCAACAATCAAGAACACTTTACGCCTATTTCCCATAGACAAGTCTCGAATCAAGACACGCCGATATTCATCAAATCCAAAGCTATCAGATAGTTCGTCAATCACAGCGGAGTCTATAGTTTTGCCGTACGCCGCAAAAACGTGCGAAAGGTATTCATTGAACGTATAATACTGAAATGAAGCGTCCTCGGAGAATACCGTATAACGATGTAGCTTGAACTCACGGTCAGAAAAATCCGTGCCACCGCTGTAACGCTTGTGAACACCAGACATTGTGTTAATAAGCGTGGTCTTACCTGCACCATTCAAGCCGATAAGTCCCAGCACTTCATTGGGTGCAAGCGAGAAAGAAAGCTCTCTGATGACAGTACTGTCTTTTCGATACCAGATGTTGAGGTTAGCAATTGAAATCAAGCTGTCCATAATTCACCTACTTTTGGGTGTTTATTTTGAATGCTGAAAACAGGAACGCCGCGCCAACGAGCAAGAACAACACACCGTTCCACCATTCGAGGTTGCCCTGTACCAACACGACAACACCCACAATAAACATTATTGCGCCGATAACAATCCTTGTAATCTTATGACGCATAAAAGCACCTCCAATTTTATAAGTGACATCGAAATCACTTTATGATACAATTATATCACACTGCAGAGCGAAAGTCAAGATAATTTTTCTTGACATAGCTTGTCATTTTATACGATTTTTTCAACCGTTTTGCGCATATATACAAAGCCGACAACGCAAATAAACAGCGAGAATATTTCAATCAATGAAAGCCATAACAAACCGTTTAAAATATAAAAGCTAACACATAAGATACAAACAATAACAGTATAAACAACTACGCTTTTTTTGCAAATTAGTTTTGAGAAGGCCTTATTAATTTTCTTGCTCTTAGGTACAAATTTTATAAGGAAGTAATACAGTGCAAAAAAACTCAGCTCTATTATATTGAATCTAAAAATAAGTGCGACCACGATTATTGGAAACAATACATTGATTGCGGTAATCGGCTTTTTGAACTTAATTATTGTTACAGTCAAAAAACAAAGTGCTAATAACGCTTTAAATGCTACTTCAATTTTTTCATTAATAAAAGTTATATCAATAGCACCGAGACTGACTTTTATCATAAAATAAAAAAGTGAAAACAATACTGTTTGGAACACAATTAAATTTATAAAAGCATTTATCAATTGCGGTTTTTCTGTTAGTTTTGCAAAAAATATACTTACGATAATGGCAAACAACAAGTTGGCGAAAAGCAAAATAGCACTACAACAAACACCGCTTATTTTTAGTTCTGGACTAAATATACTTCCGGATAATTCTGAAAATATCAACATCGCCAATGACACGACAAATCCCAAAATAATACTAACTGCATTTTTCGCTAATAATCTTTTCAAAGAAAAACACCTCCCAATTGGTATTCAGATACATATAGGTTAAGTTATGGTCGATTCCTAAATACTTAATTATATATTTCAACTCTTCTGAGAGAGCCTTAATCGAGTTTAAAGTCAACAAATAATAATTATGACTTTTATCTTTTAAGTCTTGCAATCGTGATGTCGCCGGTAAATCTCCAGCTATTTCTATTTCTATTTCAAATGAATTTCTTTTGATATCAACTTTGCCCTTGCCGACCGGATTGCATATCAATATTCTTAAGAAGTAGGCTAACATTTCTGAATAATAGCATCTCTCAAGAATTATTTTGACTGAATCTTTATGTCTTTCCATTGTCACGATATTTGCCGAATATATCCACAATTTATTAAAGATTAGTTTATTGTTGTGATAAAAGTTGATTTCATTATTCATATTTAGCGTTTTTATGTTTTTGTAATTAGAGGCAAGTACAGCATTGGCTTTAAGGATATTAAAACCTTTTATTTCCTCTTCCTTTCCTATCATTCTGTCAATTTCAGAATTTGTAAGCTGCTGAGTTAATATCAAGCGTTCTTGGATAATCGTATTAATTTCCGCCGCTAAATCACTTTCATTAAGTGCATGAAATAATACCTTCAAAATATTTCCATTATTAATTTCGGTTTTCAAGATATCACTTGTACTCAAAAACATATAGTCTGTCGAATCTTGAGTAGTGGACGCGTTGTAAAACACTCCGTGACGTTCTAAATTACTCAAATATTCTTTGTTGTTTTTGATTACCAAATGCTCAATTAAATGTGCGTATCCGTTGTTGTCGTCTGAACGCCAACCGTAAGGGACGATAATATTCAATAACGATATACTTTCCTCTGTTTGGTAAAAGTAATTGCCGTTATTATCTGTTGAAACCCTCAATAATAGTTCGGTCACCAATCTATCCCCCTACACTAATTTTGTATACATCTATATTTCTAAAAATCTCGATAATTTGGGGAGTGCTAAGTTTTCCGATTTGCTTCACTATTGTTTGAAAATCAATTTTTTTCAATAATAATAATTCGTATTGCATAAATGTGTATTTTGCTCCAAAAGAGAAAAGCGAGAATTGAATGTCTTGTAACACTCGCGATTTAGCGATTTCTATCATTTCAGAAGAGATTTTATGATTTTCAATCAATTCATCGCACCTACATTCCATATCTTTTGAATAATTGCATATTACACCAGTAATAAACATATTGTCGTCTGATAAATACGCAGAATATGCAGAGTAAATTTGTCCTGAATTTCGCAGTGATGAATATATGCTGTAAGAATCACCGAAACCGAAAATCTTCTCAATTACGCGATATGCTAAAATATATTCAAGTGACACATCGTTGTTCGTGCGCCAGTATTGACCTATAAAAGCCAACGAACCCATGTTTGTATTTATTTCAATATCTCTTTTAGAATGTGCGGATTCAATGGACTCGTGGCGGTTTATTTTTAAGTCATAAATTGACAACCAATCATTACATAGATTATTACGAAGGTTCAGTAATTGGCGATTATATTGTTCTTCTTCTAAAGCATTACATTTATAATCCAAAACATGATTTATCGCCTTTTTAATTATAGATTCTGACTCGGATTTGTTGGCAACATATTGAGCATACTGTTCGTAGTTTGGATTAACGAATTGATTTGTGCTGTGTGCAAACGCCTTTATGATTTCACCGAATACATCATTTTTATTAGTGATGCCCATTATAATTTCAATAGGAAATCCCTGAAATATTTTCACATTCCATGAGCATATTAAACCGTTAAGGAAATTGTTATACTCAAAAATATGCTTATTTATCGAAATAAAAAACAGCATCAAATCAACTATATTGCTTTTAAATTCTCGGACTAATATTGTATCATTTGCACTTTTCATATAAGTGCTCCTCTTCATATACTTTCAGAATCTGTGCCAATTCATTTTTAATTATCCAGTTACAGTGATATTTTGATTCTTTATTGTACTCGAGTCCTTTTAGAAAACATCCTCTGCAAATCAGAAAGTTATCGCAAGTTTTATCGCAACCAGTTTCTATTGACGGAGCCGGAATTTTTGAAAGCTTTCTGTATATGTCTTTTTCAAAAATCGTTGTATATTCGTCTGTGAAAACATTGCCGAAAAGGGTTGTATGTGGGTGAATTACGCAAGGTCTAATTTTTCCATCGACACCGATAGTAATTGAATTAACACCTGCGCCGCAATTATCAGAGGTTTTCAAAAACTCTTTGGAATCAATAATCGGCATAATGTGCTTATATTTAGATAACGTGTCATTAATGTACTTAACGTAGGATGTCACATCGACGTTTGTCTTTTTCCTAAAACCCACACCTCTCCCAAAGTTTTCGACGTATCCAAAGCTGAATACACTCGCACCTAACGACAGGGTAAGTTCCGCAAGCTTATCGACTTCCCATAAATTATCGTTGAAAATAGTCGATGCCAATCTAACACGAATTCCATTGGAAGTTAGTCTTTTCACAGTTTCGCAACTCTTCCCGAAGGCACCGTTCAGCCCTCTAAATGTATCGTGCGTTTCAGGATTCACGCTGTCTATTGATATGTTCACCATTATTTTATCTTTATGTGATTTCAATAATTCCAGCATCTTATCATTTAAAGATACGCCATTTGTTAAAATACCAACAGTTGCGAAATTATTCAATGAAGTTTGAACAATTTCGTAAGCATTGGGATGAACAAATAATTCTCCGCCAGTTAACTCAAGGTTAAATACTTTATTGGCTCTTAAAATGTCAACGAGTTTATAAAAATCATTGAGCGGCATATGTTTCTTATTTTTGTTCGGGGAAGCATCAGCATAACAATGCTTGCATCGCAAATTACATTGTTCCGTTACTTCAATTGTTGCGCTTAGCGGAGAAATTGCATCTTTAGCGCCAACAACTTCTATAGCGGTATTCGGCATAGCTGTATCCGAGAAAAGTACAATACCTTTTTCATCAAGCGCCTTTATAAAATTGTCAATCCAAGTTCTGTTTTCCTCATAATTAATTTCATACTTATCACAAAATTTATGTTTGAATCTTTTTAGTGTATCTTGACCCGTTATAAGCCCGATAATTTTTTCGCCGGTTTCATTAACGCTAAAGAAGGTATAACAAGTTTCATTTTTATTAAGGTTTTGATAAACGATATTCGCTTTCGCATTCGTGTGATAAATAAAAACATTCGGTTTTATTCCGATATATTTGTTTTGCATTTGAACCTCCCGATTAAATAAAGTAACGGATAGAGATGGAATGTCATTTGTAAGTATCTAATTTAGTGAAACTCAAATTGCTGATGCGATAAAACAATGCATTCACACCCCTGTCAAACGAAATATGCCAATATGTGTTAGTTAGTCAATCCGTACAATGCCAACAATCCTGCAACTTCAAAATCAGGAATCGGGCCATCGGCTAAACAAAGTACGCCAACTGCACAGGCACTACAACTACTATTGTTGATAATCATTGCTTTTTCCATGTTTTTTCACCTCCTTTGCAATTTGAGACATCAGCTTCTCGTATATATGTTTTTGACTAAAACAGCTTACTATTTCAAACTGTAACGTCTAACACATACTCAATAATTTCCGCCTAACAAACAACCAATCATCATTAAACTTACTGCAACCAAGCACCAAATTATACCTATAGCTACAGATTGAAGATTCAAACATAGAAAAACTACAGCTGCCACGATTTCTATCGCGCAAATAATTATCGCTTTTTTTCTGTAGACCTTGCGTTCTAAATCATCTAAAGCCCTGTTTTCGCAACTAATCGGGGAAAACATTATGATGATTATACCTGCCAACATTATTAACCCGACATAGGCGAAAGCGTGTAAAATCACATACTTTATAGCCGAAGTGACTGAAATAGTTAATAGTGTTGAAAATAGATAACATCTCTGAGATGTTTTTGCGTGATATCCTCCCGCATAACTCTTCAAGGCGATTAACGCACCAGTGAAAATAAGTAATTGCCAAAAGACATCAAGCATAAACCCTATAGCAACGGTTGTAGCCACATTCAGTATAACAAACAATCCCTGTTGTACACCGAAGAGATATATGTCCCGTTCATCGGAATCTACCGTACCGCTTTTGACCAGACTGTCAGTAATCTTTTCTGAAACATTACTGAACATCAAAACTTGCGGAGCTTATTCGCCGCTTTAGGCAGCTTGGGTTGATGTGCGATAAAGAAACACGACGAGTTTGCATTTGCTTTCGTCACTGTCAAAGCGGCTTTAGCGATGACACTATTCATCTTGATATTATTTTTCAACGCTCTTGTCCTCCTTCTTCATATTTGCGTTCCAGACGTTTATATGGTACTATAAACAGTCATAGAATGTTGCGAGTTCATGAATGAACTAATACATTATCGTTTTTGATTTTGGAAAGAAAATAAGAAGTTACTCTTTAACGATGATGTGAGTATACCATGAAAAATTAACCTGTGCGAGAACTTGGAATGAAACATATGTTTTCTTGGAATGAAATCAAGTTTTTGATTTTTTTACAAAAAATCAGCGTGCTATAACACGCTGATTTTACTGCTAATATTTTTACTCTGTTTTTACATATAAAAGAACATCCACGAAAAACCACTTGTCGTTATAGTCTATCTCTAAATAGCCATTATATTTATCTGCAGATTTTCGTATATTCTTTAATCCGTAACCATGACCCTTGCCTTTTTTCGACACCACTTCACCATCTTCATAATCGACTTCGCCGTTAAAGGTGTTTTCTGTGTTAATGATAAGCCTGCCTTTGTTAAAATCAATTTTCAATACAATCCTTTTGTCGCTTGCTTTTTCAACAGCGTTTATTGCATTGTCAAGCAAATTACCTATGATAGTCACCACATCAATTACTTCAATGCCAACTTTTGCTGGAACGGCGATGTCTACTTCGAGCGTAATCCCTTTTTCCTTTGCATTTCGGAGTTTGTAGTTGATTATACTATCAAATGCAGTATTGCCGGAATCGCTATAAATAGAGTTGAAGGCGACTTCGCCTATTAATTTCACAAGATAATCCGAAGCTTCGTCAGGATTACCATTCTTTATATAATTATTGGTGGCTGACAAGTGATTTTGTATGTCGTGTTTGAACGCCTTTAAATCTTCCGTTGACTCACGCATCAACTCACATTGGTTATAATAATATTCCTTTTCTTGCTCCGTGAGCTTATTTTTTAGCTTGTCGGCATAAGCCATAGACAAAGAATCGTGCAGATAAAAAGCAAGTACATTTATCAAGAAAATTGCAATTACAGCGAAAACTTCGATGAGTCGGCTTAGATTCGTCGCAATCCCGATTAAAATCATTAAAAACATCGAAATAATAGGAATGGCTACCGACGAAATCCAATACACACCCGAAACCGGATTATTTCGTTTAACGTTTTTGAAATTCTGTGCAAGCGTAGCTTCAAGATACAGCATTAAAGGAATAATGACTGTGCCTAATAGTGGCTCATATTTTATGTGTTCCAATGGTGAATAATCAAAATATCCACTTATACTCACTACTAAAACATCTGAAATAAACATAAACGCATACACGATGAACACTGCCGAAAGTTTTCTTAATACTGATGAATTGTAATTAAGCGTTATCAAGAAAAGAAGTGCTATATTACAAAACAGATTCACAATCGGAATATTGATAACCAGCGAAATTCCAGCCATTACAATTATATACAAAAAACACGATGAAACGAAGCTAAAAAAGCTTGTCTTTCGTTTTTCGAAGAAAACCCTCATGAATTTTTCAATTGCAAACACAGCAAAAATACTCGCTATAATGTCAATAACGAAATTTAAATCCATTTTCATGACCTCCGTTTTAATAACTCGTTTTGGCGTTTTCTTATTTCTTTCCTTTTAGATTGCCCTATCGGAATCTCAGTATTATCCGACAAAACAATTCGCTCATATTCAAAAACGGAAACATAGTCATAATTCACAATGTACGACTTGTGAACAAATAGAAAATCATACTCGGAAAGCTGATTGTTGTAAATTTCTTCTAAACTGCCATAAAACTCCTCCATTCTATTTTTTAAGTAAATGATTATTTTTTTACCGTTGCTTTGAAAATACTTTATATCTTTCAACTTGATTTTGAAAGAGTCATGCCCATACTTGAAAGTAAAAACATTTGACCAAAATCCCGAAATTTTCAAGTATCTGTTTATAACTTTCTCAACCTTGTTGCGATCAATCGGTTTGATTAAAAAGTTTAGCGGATTAATGTCAAACAATTCCAACGCATATTTATGTTTCCACGATATATAAACGATTTGGGTAAGTTCGTCATTATACTCGTTGCGAATTTTTTCGCCGACCTGAACACCATTGATTTCTTGTGTTAGTTCAATATCGAGAAAAATCAAGTCATAACACATATCCTCAGACAAGGCTTTGCACAATCCCTTACCACTATTATAGACATCAATCTCGACTTTTATGTTTAGCTTGGAGCATATTTCTTCAATATGTTCCTCAACTTGAAATCCGATGTTATCTTCATCATCACAAATAGCTATGTGCAATACCATTATTACTTGCCTCTCTGTTTAAACGGGAACATTCTCGAAAATTTGGTATACCATATTTTCCGCAAAGAGTAAATCTCTATAAAAACATCCGTTTATTATTCGTTTATCATTGCTTCCTCAAATACGCTCTCAATGCCTCGGCAACGACTTCCTCAATTTCCTCTGCACTCTTGTTCTCATCGAAGAACTCTGACAAGAATTGCCCGCTGAACTTTATCGGCTTGACTTTCAACTCAAAAAAGCCGGGCTCGAACACACGCTTGATATATTCCTTTGTCAACTCGCCTTTTTCGCACTCCGTCCGAAGCAAGTTGGCGATTTTTATAGATAGCTTCCGACCATTTGTAAGCTGTTTCTCAACAGTTTTCTGTTCAGCGGATTTCAAATAAGACAACGTAACGGCAACTCGCAGAGCTATTTCGCCGTTATCAAGGCGTTCTTTTAAGGATTCAATCAAGGTGTTCACACGCAGATAACGCTTGATTGTGTCAGCACTCAAACCATACTTTTCGCCAAGCTTTCCGCTTGTCCTCGACCTGGGTGCCAGTGGCACCCAGGTCGAACCTTCGACACCTTCAAGCAAGTCAGAACGATATCCCGATTTCTTCTTCATAGCTTCGTAATGCACGACTATAGCAGCCGCTCTCTCACTGTGTTTCATGTCAGCGAACGACCGCTGAATGAGGTTGGTTTCGGTGACGATGAACATCGCCTCGTCGTCCGTAAGTCCCTCTCGCACGATTGCAGGGACGGTTTCTAACTCTGCTTCACGAGCCGCCGTAACTCGGTTATGTCCGGAAAGGATTTCGTAGTTGCCGTCATCAGTGGGACGCACGATGATTGGTGCGAGAACGCCGTTCGCACGGATACTCTCGATCATGTCATCGAATCGCTGACCTTCGTAGAGCTTGAACGGATGGTTGGCGAATGGGATGAGCGAATTGATGTTGATTTGTTGGTACTCATTATGGTTCTGCATTGGTGAAACCTCTTTCGATTTTTAAATGATACTTCAGTATAGCACATTATTGTTTTGAAGTCAATGTTTTGATGACGAGTAAATACTCAAAGTTTCTCTATTCTTGTTGTAGGGAATCGCACTCTTTACATGATAATTCGCAGCAATCGCATTTGTTGATTTATACGTTAGGTTAAACCGCCCAACATCGCAACCGCAATAAATACTGATAAACTTCGTTTTTCATTTTGATTCTCTCTGCAATTATTTTAATTTTTATATTAACTGAAAATTAATACCGTTTGAAACAACCTATGTCTGAGCATAAGAACCCGAACTTCCTCGAATCGTTAAATTACTGCTATGAGCAAAAGCATTTTCATTAATACTTATAACGCTTTGAGGGATTGTTATAACTAAATTATTTGTACCAAAGAAAGCGTTATGTCCAATGCTTGTAACCCCCTCCGGTATCTCAAAACTTCTAATCCCCGAAGCGGCATCGAAAGTCCAGTCGGGAATAGTGGTCACTCCTTTCGACCACGTTACTTCCACGAAGTTTTTAAAACCCGCAAAGGTGCTGTTTCCGATATAGGTTACGGTGTCGGGAATAACGAAAATATAAACATAAATGAAACCATTTTAAAAACGGCAAACGACATTGTTACAACGGTTCTCGAAAACTGTCAAGGCGGCATTTATACGGCGCATTTTCGGTCTTAATTGATAAGCGCATATCTAATGCGCTATGCTTATTCTCTTATGCAAAGCGGCTTGCTTGTCGAGATTGACAAACCGAAACGTAAGCCCAAAACAGCGAAAGAGGTGACAGAATGAACGCCAAAGGATACGACCCAACTTTAGGCGCAAAAATCGGTTTATCATTACTCTCAACATCACCGCCGCCGATTATTCACGAAACGGCGACAAAAGCGGAAAAAGATACACTTGATATTATTCAAAATTTGCTAAAACAAATGATGACAAGCGGCGATTTTTGGCTTTGCGACCGCTTGCCGCTTGCTCTGTCAATATCAATTTTGGAATATGACGAAGTGAGAACAAATCCGAAAGATGAACGGCACAAGCTGTTTTGTTGTTGGTGGGATTTAGTTGATAGTTTTGGGCAAAGCAATGCGATGTGCGGAAATGTCAACGGCAATATGAAAAAGTGGCATGACGTTTCGCGAAGTCGCGGTCAATTTGCGAAAGATGAAAAGGTTAATATTAATGTACAAAATAATATGTTTGATATTGCCGATGTTCGGACTAAGCAAAATTTGATACGGTATCTTGAGGAAATGACACCGATAGACGGCGAGGACGTTGACTTTTAAGCACAAAATAAGGCGGCAGGGATAAACCTTGCCGCTTATTACTTTTCATTCTATGCGTTTTCTCGTGGCACAAACTGAATATCATAACCCAACACATCTAACATATTACATAGTGTTTTTAAAGTAGGGCTGTTTTCTTTGTTTTCAATCCTTGAAATAACCTGCTGTTTGTTGCCTGTCATTTCGGCTAATCGGGCTTGTGATAAACCTTTTTCTTTGCGAAGTTTAATTAAGTTTCCTAATGCACGGTATTCTGTTCGGCTTTCGTCCCACATCTTTTTAAGTTCGGGGTCTGTGTTTATGGTTTGGTTAAGAACATCATCAAAATTAACCTTTTCAAATGGCATAGCGTACACCTCCTAAATAAATTTCTTTGATAGTTGTTGCTCTAATTCTTTTGCGCGTTTGGTTACTATGTTGCTGTCTGTTTTCTCTGTCTTGTTTTTCTGCTTTCTGCAAGCATGGAGCATATAAACGTCCTTGTCATCAATAGCAACATAGAATATTCTGTTATGCTTGTAAAAGTAAACTTCCCATACTTCCCCTGCCATTGCTTTATTGTGAGTTTATCGAGTTCGCCTTTTTCAAAACATTCTATCACAGACACGCCGTCTATAATTTCGGGCTTGCTCAAGCTGTTTATATAGTCGAGGATTAAATTCTTGCCGCCTGAAGTCTTGTAATAGTGTATGTTCATTCAAAAAATCCTCTCACCTTATACATTGTAATATAACTATACAATGTATTTGTTGTATTGTCAAGACTTTTTTAAAATATTTTTTATAGTTTTAGATTTTTTTGAATGGCGTTTGAGTTCAGCCTTGCCGCTAATTACTCCTATATCTTCTTATAAATTCGGACGGTTTTTCATAGCCATTAGTGACAAATTAGTGACAACCCGCCTTTTAGGGCATAGAAAAAACCGCACAAACCCAGTGTTCATACGGCTTTGCTCTTATGGAGTCGGGGAGAATCGAACTCCCGTCCGAAAACCAATTCCCGCGCCTTTCTACACGCTTAGTTATTCGTAGTTATCTCCCTCACGCCGACACAAATAACAAAACCGACGCTCGGCAGTCCTTTGATACTTTTTAGGTTACAGGACGCTCACCAAAAAAGTTGACCGCTAATTGACGCCCAAGCCGAAACCGCGGTACTTTTCGGGAGGACGGAAGCCGCAATTAGGCGGCTACAGGTACAGTGTTACTGTTATTGTTTGCGTTTAAATTTAATTTGCCCTCGATTAAGGAGATTGGACACACTCCGCGTGCTTAACGAGGTTCATAATCCCCGTCGAGACCATTGCGACCCCTTTTTGCATAATTATTATAGCATAAAAATATTGATTTGTCAATATTTTTATGCTCTGATTAAAAATATTTCCAATAAAAGCTTGAAAAATGCTTGACATAGGCGTTAATTCATGATATAATTATAGAGCTGTTTAAGAAAAAAGGCGGCATAGCTCAGTTGGCGAGAGCACTCGGTTCATACCCGGGGTGTCGTTGGTTCAAATCCGACTGCCGCTATTGCTTTATAAGTTTTAGGTTTTGGGATATTTTATTAATAACTATCTTAAACCCTAATATGGCCCGTTGGTCAAGCGGTTAAGACTCCGCCCTTTCACGGCGGCAACAGGGGTTCGAGTCCCCTACGGGTCAGGTCGCGAGCCGCGACACGCAAAATCCTCACAACCAAAAAAGTTGTGGGGATTTTTATGTTTGAGATAGTCTGCATGGGGCGGGGGGGAGCGGCGATAAATGTAATAAATATTGACTTTTTTCTCTTTAAGTGGTATAATTGGGAAATAGTTTTTATCAAAACGACAGAAAAGAGGGTGCAAAATGGCAAGGACGAGGGAAGAAATAGAAAATGAAATAGCAAAATTGCGCGAGAAATTAAGTAAGAATAGATTGGAATTTCTTAACAGATGGGAAGAGGTTTTCAATAAAGAGTGGAATCGAGTTTGCTCTGTTTTTAGTTCAGACCGTGCAGGTTCAGATGCAACTTATATGGCGGATAATGACGGCACGGTAAAATGGTTAAAAGGTGAACAAAACGAACTAAAAAGAAAAATAGAATCGCTCGAAAGACAATTAATAACAGCACCCACTGGCACTCCCTCATCAGAGCCGACAGCCCCTCTTGCCCAACCCCCAAGGCAACAAAAACCCATACCCGCAGGCGCGAACGCTGAATCCTTAACAAAACGCGGTCGATTATTTTTAGAAGATGCGGAGTGGGAGAAAGCAAAAGAATATTTCGACAACGCGCTTGATATAGACCCTGAATACGCCCCCGCGTATATCGGATTTTTGTGCGTTGATTTAAAAATTAAAAGTGAAGAAGAGCTTGAAAATCAAAAAGAACCTCTGAACGATAAACCAAATTTCAAAAAAGCTATTCGTTTTGCCGATGAAGATTATCGCGTAAAGTTGGAACAATATAATTCCGCTATTCAAGAGCGCAAAGAGAGAGAACGTATCGCCGCGCAGGAAAAACGGCAAGAGGAAGAAAACGAGCGAATGCGCGTTGAAAAGGAAAGACAGCAAAAATACTTCCAACTGTGTAAAGAAAAAAAGCAACTTGAAGCAAAAACTAATCCTAATCCGGAAGATTTTTATAAACTTGCTTCACAATTTCGCACTATACGTTCTCAGGGAAAGTCTGATATATTATTGTACGGAATAATGCCTGAAACATTGGCATGGGAATGTGACCACGCGGCAGAAAGGCAAGAAAAACGGCAAGAAAAACGGCAAAAATATGCCAAACTGCTTGAAGAAAAAAAGCAACTTGAAACAAAAACTAATCCTAATTCCGGAGAATTTTACATACTTGCTGAAAAATTTCGTCTAATGATAGATTATAGAGATTGTAGAGAATTGGCGGAGGAGTGTGGAAAAACTTCTAAACAAATCGAAGAACAACAGCGCAAACGTGATGAAGAAGAACAACGCAAACGCGAAGAAGAAGCAGCAGCGGAATTCCTCCGTAAGGAAGAACAACGTAAGCGCGAGGAAGAGCGACGACAAAAAGAGAATGCTTGCTATTTTGAAAAACTTTATCAAAGAAAGGGACTAACTTTAGCAGAAATGGCTGAAGATATGAGACAACCTTGGTGGGCAGAAATGCGTTTATTATCAGCCCACAAGGCTGAAGATATGGGACAAACTTGGTGGGCAAAAATGGCTGAATACGAAAAAAACGCAACTTTTGGGCTCACTCTGGAAAAGATTGAATACGAAAAAAACTTCCCTTATTGGCGCACTATGATGGGGTTGCAATACCAAGTAGAAATAATAAGGTCAAGTCCTACTTATAATGATTTACTTTCTCTGGAAGAAAATGAATATAATAGTTTAATAGATTCGCTAAATATAATGAAAGAATATATAGAGCGCATAGCTGAAGACGAAGACTGCATTCGCGATTTGGGTTGTACTTGGGTGCGTGATTTAATTAGACTTATCGAACAGTTTCGTGAATTTGGAGACTATAAAGATTCAATGCTGTTAGCCGAAAAATGTGAAAAGTTAGTAAAAGAAGCCAAAAGAAATGTTGGTAACTGGCGAAAAAAGCAACTTTTATGTGATATATGCTATTATTGCGGCGGCAAAATCGGTATGTTCAAAAAATGTAAGTTCTGTGGCAAAAAGAACTAATAGGCATATTTTCAACCGATTTTAGAAAGTTCAAGTTCCGCTCAATAAGCAAAAATCAATGCAAAAGCTTGATGATTATTTAGCTCTAAAAAACGAAAAGGAAGATGAAGGTCTGTCAGTAGGGGGGTAAGCAGGGGGGGAAAAATTACATAAACTCAGCATTAATAGGACTTAAAAGGCTATAGGGGATTTGCCTTTTAAGCAGGGTGTCCCGGGTTCGAGTCCCCTACAGGTCAGGCGGCGAGCCGCCGCAGGCAATATCCTTACAACCCCGAAAGTTGTGGGGATATTTTTGTTTAAGTTCGCCTACATTCAAGAGTGGGTCAGCAGGTCGCGAGCCGCGACATGCAAAATCCTCACAACCAAAAAAGTTGTGAGGATTTTTATGTTTAAGTTCCCCTACATTGGGGCGTGGGGTAGCACCAATAAAAAGGCTAACTTGTTAAAAGCTTTTCTAAATCCGGAACCGACACAGACATACGCTTTGAGGTTTCTTCCATTGTCATTCCCGAATCAAGAAAACGCTTAACGACTATCTGCATATCTTCACCAACTTCAATAATATGCCCGTCCAAATCATAAAAACGTATGGAGCGTTGCCCCCAATCCGCCTCCTTGATTCCATTCCCCAAGTATCTAATATCACCGCGCCGCTCTAACATTGCCATAAAGCCGTCAAAATCATCTTCTTCAAAGTATAATTCCATGTTATGCGGTTCTTCTATTATCTTTTTCTTTGGAATATCCAACAGCCAATCAAATTCCTGTTGCAAAGACAGCCCGCCAAAAGAAACGTTTATACCGTAGTCTTGAAACACCTCAAGCCCAAACAAATCCTGATAAAACCTTTGTGAAAGCTTTACATCTTTCACAGCTATACATACACCTTGATATTTCATAGCATACCTCCGAATATATAAATACTCCGCTCCACCAAGCGTACAACTTCATTATACCACAATCCGCTTTATTTTTTTAAGGGCGGATTGTGATTTGCGATATTTTTCAGGTTTTACGAATATTCAAAAAGTGGCAACAATCTTCCCCGAACACTTTGTTCATTTGACACTGATATTCTTCTTTTAAACAATACGGTACAAACGCAAGTATAGTCCCTGCAAATCCGCCGCCATGAACACGCCACGCTCCTGCTCCGCTCAATACCCTTTCAGAAAGAGCAAGCGCAAGCGTCAACCCCTGTTGCTGCGGGTTCATAGGGCTATATACATTTTGCAAGTAGGCAAGCGACGACTTACCGGATTCCCCTATTAAATAAATAAATTCTTTCATATTTCCGCTTTCAATCGCGGAAACCTGTTTCAGAACACGTTCGTTTTCCTCGAAAAAATGAATTGCTCTAAGAATCGCACGGTCGCCTAAATAACGAAGCTCACTAATTGCGGAATAAAAATCGCCAGGCGAAATATCACGCAAGTATTCCTTGCCGAAATGCAACGCTATTGATTTCATATCACTTGGTATTGCGGCGTAATCGGAGGTTAAGTCGGCATGAGAACCGCCTGTTGAAACAACGCACAGCGCAAAACCGGATAAGTCTGATTGTATCGGTGTTATGACCGGATTTTGCGGCTGGTAAAAATCAATCATGGTAAGCCCGCCGAAACTGCAGGAAGTCTGGTCCATCAAACCGCAGGGTTTTCCAAAGTAAACATTTTCGGCAAACTGACCCGCCAATGCTATATCAAGCGGAGTAACGTCAGCCCCGAATAATCCTTTAAACACATTGCCGAGCAGAACCTCAAAAGCCGCCGAACTTGACAACCCCGCTCCGGCGGGTATGTTTGACGACGCCTCCGCGTCAAATCCGCCTATAGCGTGACCGTTATTTTTAAACCACGCCGCAACGCCCCGAACCAATGATTCGGAGCTTCCTTTTTCACTGTCTCGAACGTCAAGCTCACTTAAATCAACGTCTAAAACACCAAAGCGCTTGTCGTTGATACGCACAATATTTGTGCCGTTTACCCGCGCTTCGCATCTTGTTTCTAAATCAATAGCGGCGGCTAAGACACGCCCGTGTTGATGGTCGGTGTGATTACCGCCAATCTCAACACGACCCGGAGCAGAGAAAATATGTTTTGGCATAATTAATTTCCCCTTATGTTATAAGTTGACTATATTTGTAATAAGATTTTTACTTTTATAACTAAAGCTTGCTTAGATATGAGCTTTGTTTTCCTGCCCGGGAATGGTTTAGGTTTAATATGCTAAACTCAATCTAAGCTTACGGCATCCCCGAAAAATTCCTCCCATTTTTCGGTACGTTCGTCAATAATTGCCTGACCGCCGGAGTTGAGATAATCCTGCATTCCGCTGTCCCATATTGAATCAAAGTTATCGGGACTGCCGGTTACGGCATTGGCAAGCACGGAGTTACGCTTTTGGGTAAGCGGCTCGCCCATTCCGGTTTCAGACTCAACAGCGCCTACGTTTACCGGTATCTGGAAACGCGCATCCTTTGCGGTCAGCTCAAACGCTCTCTCGATAACCGCGGGCGAAGTTGTAGGATAGCTGTTTACGAGCGAATTTTTAGAGGTCTGTTCATCCTTGTAGAAAATTCCCTCGGAATTGAAGGTCAGGAGATAGTCTATATTATTGGGCGAATTCATAATCATTTCGCCGTATTTCCACTCAGTTTTACCTGTATTATCAGCAAAAGCAGCTGTGAAAACATTGTTTTTCACAGTATCCTGAGTAGGGTCAAGGGTTCTGACGGTTCCGTTGTCAAGAAGCTCAAAAGTAACCCCTTCCTCACCCGAGCCGAGATATGACCTGGTTTCAAGTCTGCTTACCCAGTCAAGGTAAATCAGGGAAGCCACAGGCTCATCGTTGGTTATGGGGAAACAGATTTTACGGTCATTGACGAAAGGCTGAAACTTTTTGTACTTACCTGCATCGTCTTTAAAGGCGGCGACGGGGATAAATGACGCCTCAAGTCCTACGGCGATTTGCATCATGCCTTGTATACCCTGCTCGTTGTCACGGTAAGGATAGTTCCAGTTATGGATAAAAGCACCCACGTAGCCGGCTTTCATATTGTTATCTTCGGTGGTGTCCTGCATTTCATAAAGTGCGAAATCCTGCCAAATCAGCCCCGCGTTATACCACTCGTTAAGCTTTCTTACCCCTTCCTTCATATTGGGGTAGGTGAAACGTCTGTCATCAAAGCCAAGGGTAAACATTTCCTTGTCGGTAATGGCAGAGGGAACATAGGAGGAAAGCAGATGTTCGGCGCGCCAGCCAATGTCAACACCGAGCGAAAAAGGAATAATCTTGTCGGCATCCTCTCCGAGGAGCGATTCGGCGTTTTCCCTAAACGCATACAACATAGCCTCAAATTCCTCAAGGCTGGTGGGTTCGCTTAAATCAAGCTTGGCAAGCCAATCCTCACGGACAAAGGTGTTTATACGGGTGTTGGTAAATCTGCGACCCTCAATAGCCCAAATATGTCCTGTGTGTGGGTCTCTGTTCATATAAATAAGCTCTTCGCCTAAGAGTTCCCACAAGTTAGGCGCAAGAAACGCTAAATCGTCCACAATGGGAGCTAAGTCTGTAATACCGTTCATGTCCTCCGCGTAGGTTAAAATAGCGGGGTAATTATTAGTATACATAATGTCGGGCGCACTGCCCGAGGCAAGAACATTGCTTATTTCCGACGCCTCCGTCCAGCGCGGAACAAGGTAGAATTCAACCTTTATGTTATGCTTATCCAAAACCTCATTCTGAACCCATTTGGTCCAATAACTTTCAAGCGGGTCAGTTCTGCCCGCATCAAGACCGCGGTCAAACATCTCTACCGTTATGGTTCTGGTTTCTTTAAATCTGTAGTAACCGTCAACTAATTCCAAGCCTTCTTCCTCAAGAATTGCCGTTTCATCGACAGTTACGCTTTCGCTGTCGGAATAGTCCGTGGTTTCCTCTGACACGCCAGACCTGTCATTTGAGGGATTTGTTTGCTCTTGTTCGCTTATACATCCGGTCGCCAAACCGAACATCATCATACCCGCGAGGAGCAGACACATCATTTTGCGTTTTTTCATTGTTTACCTCCAGAATTATTTGATTTGCCGAAGCTTGGCTTACGTTCCAAACCGCTCAACACCTATACTGGGGGTATTGAACAAAGGTTTTAAGTAAACAAACTCCCGCGCTATAATTATGCTTTCCGCAATCCGGTTGCAACCCCTGCAGGATAACTAAATAAACCTGAACCACTCCAAATTAAAATCACTTCCGGGCAGAAAAACAAAACTCACATCGCACAAACCTTTTATTTCCCCTATATCAAATTCCTGTTCGATATAATCATTGCTTTTGTTAAATTCAAGCAAAACCTTTCTGTCGCCCAATTTCAAAGAAATCGAATTACCTTTGGGAGCAAAGCCGCTTATTATAATTTTATCCGCACCTTTTTCGCCGAAACCGAGCGCGTTATAATTTATAATAACATTGTTTCCAATCTTCTCAATTCTGTTGTTATTAACATTATAATTATCGCCGTAAATTTCGTCTTTTTCACAGGCTTGAATTGTCTCAAAAGCCGATTCGTTCAAAAATTCAAACCCGCCGAAAACGCACCGCCTGTCCACGATAAAGCTGATGTCAAGCGTTCCAGAAAGTTTCTCCGAAAGCTTAAAGTCAAATGGCGCAAAATCATAGTGCAGATTATTGCGCGGGAAATTCACGGTTTCAATCAGGCGGGTATCAGAGCCCGAAAAATTCGTTTCCTGCGGTGCGCCGATTCCGACATGTATTTCTACCGGAATCTCGTCAAAATAATTAGTCGTGCCGATATAAAGCCGCAATAAATCAGTCTTAACCTTAGCGAAATTAAGGTTTTTAAAACCGATTAACGTCCGCTCCTTGTTTACACCCGCCACAGAACCGCGCTCAATAATTTTCAGCGGCGCATAGCTTATATCGTACAGGCTGGCGGAAATAAACGCGAAAGGATTTTTTACCATCTCGCCGAGACCTTCCGCCGTAAAATCAAGCTCGCTGATTATTTCGGGGTGGTCTTTGCCGTTGTTACAAGTGGCGCGGATTTTAAAGCATCCGTCTCCCTTTGCTTCTATTACCGCTCCGCTATTATCACCGTCAATCACGGCAATTTCACTAACCGCGTCAGTATCGAGTACGCATTTCCAGACAATGTCGCAATCATCGGCGTTCTCGGGTAAAACCCGAAGGCTGATTTTCGCTTTTTTATTATTTTCGTCAAGAATAAGCCTGTCTGCCGTTAATTCGATTTTACGCAACGGGATTTCGCCGCTGTCATGACTTAAACCTATATTAGTCCCGCCTTTTGTAATCACCACAAGCTGACCGCCAAAAAGCCGTTTATCACTGCCTTTATAGCTGTCGAAATCGGTGCTGTCGCCGTTGTCTATACCCAAAAGCTTTGTATTTTGGTCCAACGCCTCAACATAAACGCGATTGCGGGCGTTTTCGACAAGCACGCCGTTTTCATCAACAGCAAACAGCCTTATGAAATGGGTATCCTCAAAGGTTTTTGCCTCACATTCAATGCGCACAACCTCGCCGAAACTTACTTTTTTATCGCTTGCAACTATTTCGCCGTTTTGGTCGTAAGCTTTAATCAGTAATTCGCCTTTTTCAAACGGTACTTTCCAATGGAAATGCAGTATATTGCCTTTTTCATGGTCAATTTTCTGTCTGCCGAACGACTTATTATTCAAAAATAATTCGGCTTCCGCCACGTTTGAATAGGCTATAACATCTATAATTTGCCCCTCATTCCAGTCCCAATGGGGGAAAAGCTTAATAAAAGGCAGCGTTTTTTTATTCCAGACCGACTTATAAAAATAGAAAATAGCTTTGGGCAGTCCCGCCGTATCAACCGCGCCGAAGTAGGAATTTTTAGTGGAATAAGGCGTAGGCTCGCCAATATAGTCAATACCCGTCCAGATAAACTGACCGCCGCACCATGTTCTGTCGCGGTCAAGAATCCACGCCTTTTCCGAAGCGATTCCCCACCCGACCACCGAGTTCCCCAAATCGGAGCATTGCCTGTCCTCAAAGGTCAGCAACGGCGATTCGACAGGAAAACGGTAAACTCCACGGGAACGCACTGCCGACGCAGTTTCGCTCCCGTAAATAAACCAGTCGGGATATTTTTCATGGTGAGAATCATATAAATTCTCAGCGTAATTATAACCCGCAAGCTTTATTTCATCGGAAACCCTCTGGGCATTTTCAAACGGCATAAAATTCGACGCGATAGTTACTTGGGCGTTTTGCCGTGGGTCGTGTTTCAAAACTTCATCTCGCAGAATTTTTGCAACTTCAAGCCCGCGTCCGTCCTTGTGAGTGTCGTAAATCTCATTGCCTATACTCCACATGATAACCGAGGGGTGGTTTCTGTCCCGCCGAACCCACGAAGCTACATCCCTTTTATGCCACTCAGGGAAAAAACGCGCGTAATCATTTTTATTTTTCGGCAATTCCCATATATCAAAGGCTTCGTCTATTACCAATAAGCCCATTTCATCACATAAATCAAGGAATTCGCGGGCAGGCGGATTGTGGGAAACGCGAATGGCGTTTACTCCCATTTCCTGCATAATTTCAAGCTGACGGCGCGACGCTCCTGTATCAAACGCCGCACCCAATGCGCCAAGGTCGTGATGCAGGCAAACCCCATGCATTTTTAAATATCTGCCGTTAAGGAAAAAGCCTCTGTCGGGTGAAAACTCAAGGGTTCTGAAACCTACAGGGTTTATCTCAGTATCAACAACCGCGTTATCCTTGATTAATTCTGTTTTAAGTTTATAGACATAAGGGTTTTCAAGAGCCCATATATTTACGTTATCTAAGGTTATGTTATCGCTTTCAAAAGTTTTGACAAGATTTCCGTCCGCGCCTATTAAGCTATGGCGGATTAAATCGGCTTCACCCTCCAATTCGGTTTGGGCGCAAAGCTCCCACGCCCCGTTTATTTGTTTGGCACTGATATATACCCCGTCGTTTATTATACGGGTTTTACCCTGCTTATTAAGCCAAACATTACGGTAAATCCCCGCCCCGCTGTACCAACGGGTATTTGGCGCTTCATGTCTTACGCGGACGGTAATCGTATTATTTCCCTCTTTCAGAAACCGGGAAATATTAAAGTGAAAGGAAGTGTAGCCGTATTTCCATTCCCCCGCCAACTGACCGTTGACGAAAATCGCGCTGTCCATGTATACGCCATCGAATATGACGGTATAAACAAGGTTTAATTCATCGGCTAAAACATTAAAGTCTTTCTTATACCAGCCCTCGCCCGTTTGATAAAGCTCGGACGTGTTGTATATTAACCAGTCGTGCGGTATTTCGACGTCGCTCCAATCAGCGTCGGTATAATCCGAACCAACTTCGGCGAGCCTAAATTTCCAGTCGCCGTTAAATAATTCTTTCATCGTTTTCCTTTCTATTTTCTGTTATATTAATTATACAGGATTTTCCTGTTACGTGCAATCGGCAATATATATATATATATATATATTGCCGATTGTGCACATTCCACAATAAAACCCGCCCAAAAGTTACGTATGGGTTACACGGACGGAACGGCTCGGGTTAAATTATCTTAATTCTTCTTCCAAAGCGAATCTTATAGCGGCTTGGTCTAAGCACCATTCAAGCGCTAAGTCGCCCGGGTCGTATTCGGCACATTTTTGCACCATTTCCTCAAAAATTCTATCGAACTCATCATCGCTGTTCGCGTAAATCGCCCGCCACGAATAATTCACTATACAGTTTGATATTTGCTCCCATATAATTCTTATTTCGCCTTCTCTCGACGCTTCCAAAAAGCCTGAAGCCGGGGTTAAAGAGACTTTATACTTTCTCGTGTTTGCGAAAAACTCATCAGTATCATAAGCTCCGTTAAAATCAATCCAGTCCTGTTGAATATCCGAATCAGCGCCGGTACGCCTGCTAAGCCAAAAAGTAGAGTTGTAGGTCTCCCCGTTTGAGTCGGGGTTGGAGGCGTCTATAGCCCATGTTGTGTTGTTTGCTTGGAATGTTCCGGCATTGAAGTCGCCGCCCCCCCATTCGTCAGGCATAATTGTGTTTCTTCTGTCAATTTTCGCCGATTCTCCAAGCTCCGTATAATAGGTAAAGCCGTCCTCGTCATAGTACCAGCATAAATCTTTCGGTCCGTTGTGGTAGGTCATACAGCCCTCGGGAGTGGTAAGCCAGTTAATAATCGCCATACACAATTCCGGATACTCGGTATTTGCACCGATTGCCCAAACTCTTTCGCCACCTTTTACACTCATGGCGTATGTCAGCGGAGTAGCGTCATCCGGAACAACAGTATACATATATTCGCCCGCACTTTTGTTTTGTTCGGTGTTGAACATATCGCGTCCCGTTAATGTAAACATTGAAAAGAAAGCTCCGCCGGCTAAAACCTTTTGCCCCATATCCTCAAATGTTTGGGTCATGGAGTTGGGGTCTAAAAGCCCCGCCTGATAAAGTCGATTGAAAAATTTAAGGCTCTCATGATAAGGTCCGTCAATTTCAAGGGCGTGATAATATTCTCCCGTTTCAACGTTGTACAAGCCGAACCCTAATTCGTCGTGTCCATAATAGCCGGTGGCAAAAGCTTTGACGTTCATTACAATATTGCCGTCCCAGTCAGGCCAAAGCGAGACTGCATAAGTTTCGTTCCCGTTTTTGTCTTTCGGGTAAATTTCTTTCATACTGATAAAAAGTTGAAACAGGTCGTCTAAGTCTTTTACTTGCGGATAACCTAATTCCTTATACAAATCCCAACGAGCATCCCATGAATAGAAAAATGCGACATGCTCCTCGGAAGAGGTCGCTACATCGTGACCAAAGCCGTGAACGGTTTTTACGCCCGTTATTGATTGGTTTAATTCGGCGTTATGTTCAATCGCGTAAGGCATATTTTCCTTTATATATGAGCCGTAATCGCTCAAAATATCGTCTTCATTCCAGTCGAACAACATCCCTTCTCTGACTGCGCGGTTATACTGCGATGCGTTGTTGCCGAATACAACTATATCACCGAGATTTCCCGTTTCCATACGGGTATCGAAAATACCGTCTTCCGGTTGGGGAATAATGGTCATTTCGACGTTAAACTCACGCCGCATAACCTCAGCGAACCAACCCGTAAGTTTACCCGAATAATTGGCTAACTGGCTGTAAACAATAAGCTGAACAGGCGGAGCGTCAAAATCAACGCCCGGTATGTTCGTGTGTTCCATGTTGAATTTGCTGTCTGCGTTACCGACGGCAGTTTGATTGCTGTTTGTTTGACTTGTGCCGGGGTCGCCGGAATCCCCTGTACAGCCCGAGATTGTCAAAAGCATTGCGGCTGACAATATCACCGCTATAATTTTTTTGAATTTCATTATTGATTCCTCCATATATTAATATTTTTATCCTTTTACTGCGCCAAGCATGAGTCCCTTTTCAAAATATCTTTGCATGAAAGGATACACGCATAAAATAGGAATTACCGTTACCATTGAAATTGTATACTGTATAACTTTGGTATTAAAAGCTCCCGCAACGATTGCGGCGTCTGACGAGCTTGCTCCCGAACCCATCAAAGCGGCTAAGTTAGTACTGGTGTTAAGATAATTATAAAGTCTGTGCTGAAGCGTTTGCAGCGCAGGAGAGTTTTGATTCAGAATTAACGAATCCTGAAAAGAGTTCCAATGCGCCACCGCTCCGAAAATAGCTATGGTCGCTAATATGGGCTTGGATAAAGGCCATATAATCTTGCGGAAAATCGTCCAGAATCCCGCCCCGTCCATAAACGCGCTCTCCTCAATTTCGCCCGGTATGGACTCAACATAAGTCTTGACGAGTATTATGTTGTACGGCTGAATAATCATGGGGATTATGTAAACCACGAATGTGTCGGTTAAGCCAAGCATCGACATATTTAAATACCAGGGTATAAGCCCTGCGTTAAAGTACATGGTTATTACCAAGAACCGATACCAAAACTTTCTGCCCCACATTTCATCTTTTGTGACAAGGTATCCCGCTAATCCGGAAGCGAAAACCATGATTACAGTGCCGATAACAGTTCTCACCGTGGTTATAAAAACCGAGTTCCACAAATCATTCACTTCACCCATAGCTATATAATTTTGCAGGTGAACCTGTTGCGGAAACAGCGTTATAGCCCCGCGTGTTACCAAATCGTTGTTGGAAATAGTATTGATAAACATGAAGTAAAACGGGAAAATACAGCTTAGTGTAAGAAGTGCAAAGAAAGTGTAATTCAGAATGTTAAAAGACACGTCGCCGAAACTGTATTGATGCCGAGCATGAACTTTTTTGGTTTTCTCGCCTGTCATTTGAACATTTTCCTTTCTGTATAATACTTTTCTATACGATGCTCTGACCGCGTATGACTTTGGAAATGCGGTTAGCCGCAAACAGCAGAGTTACGCTTATAATAGTTTTAGCCATACCGACTACGGTGGAAAGCGGAATAAGCCCCTTGTCTATACCAATATTGTAAACATAAAGGTCAAGCACTTCAATCGCGTCTATGTTAGCTGAGTTTTTGAACACCAAATATTGTTCTAATCCGTTTGAAAGTATTCCGGCTATAGATAAAAGCAAAAGTACGCAATATGTAGGAATAAGACAAGGGACGGTTATATACCACATTTTAGCGAATCTTCCCGCTCCGTCAATCGTCGCAGCTTCATACAGGCACTGGTCAATCCCCGAAATAGCGGCAATGTAAATAATCGCGCTCCAACCAAGACCTTTCCACAGTCCCCATCCGAGCATTTTCAGCCACGTGTGGTCAGCGCTGAGTAAATAGTTGGTGTTCGCATTTCCTCCCATACTGTTTATAAACGTATTTACAAATCCGTCGGTTGAGAATAACGCTATAGCAACAGCATAAACTAAAACCCAGCTGATAAAGTTAGGGATTGTAGTGAAAGTTTGAACAAATTTTCTAAACCGTGAGTTCCTTATTTCCGAAAGAAACACTGCGAAAGCCAATGGAACCCAGCTGGTCAGTATACCCAGTCCGCTCATGGCGAAAGTGTTTCTTAACACCCTTACAATATCTCTTCTGGTTGCGGGATTTTCAAAAAGCTGAGTGAAATTCTTAAAGCCGACGAACTTATCCATAGAAAGGGTTTCGCCCGCGTTGTAGTCAAAAAACGCATACCTCCAACCGTAAAGCGGCAGATAGCTGAATACAAAAGCCAACGCAATTACAGGGAGCATCATCAAAAAAAGTTGAAATTCGGGTTCTATTTTTAATTTTTCGCTTTTTGGAGAAGTAGGCGTCAAGATAAAAATAATAACAGAAAACAAAACCGATAATCCCGCTAACGTGAAAAATAAATACATCACGTCCGGGAGTATCGGTGAAATTCTGTCGGCGTTTTGCAAACGGGTAAATATAAAGTAGATTTGACGGATACTTATAAGACCGAAAACTTGAATTACGCCGCCGAAAAACGAAAGCACCAACCCTAATTTTTTCAGCTTATTGTTTCCGAGAGACATGCAACCCGCTACGGCAATTAAAACAACTCCGACAATAATAATCAGGCTGTTAATACTGAGAGCTTTAAAATTACTTTCAGAAACCCAACCATTCCTGAAAGCCCTACCTATATTAGCTGTAAGCGAATTATAAGAAATACCGCTTGTGAATAAAGAAAGATTTTTGTTAATAAGTTGGCTTATGCGGGCGGGGTTTAAAGGCGGGAAAAACAAAGAAACTACGTTAATTATAATAACGCAACGAAATACGCGCCAAAGCCAAGCCGCAGTCTTTTCCTTTACGGTTTTTGGCTCTGCCGACGGTTTTTGAGGGTAAGCGGGTAAAGCCTCTGCCGATAAAGCCGCTCCGATATTATTTACTGTATTAGTCATAAAAACACCTTCTCTAAAATTGGGGTTAAGTCAATTTTTCTTATCTTGTTTGCTCTCAATCAATTGTTCCGTCATTTTTATTCAATAAACAATTTTCAGACCATCACTGCTTATAACGGTGAAACTATTTGCAGTTCCTTCGGTTGTAACATTAATAACATCGTCCGACCTTACCGCTTTTAATGAAAACGTCCTTTCGGCGTTACGGTTATAAACCTCACATTCGGCGGCTTGACCGTCTTCCAGCCCATAGACGACAAATTTTACGTTTTCTGTATAATCATAATCAAAGCTCCGCTTAAAGTCGCCGTAGGCGATTACAGAACCCGGTTTAGCGTATAACGGCATAGAAAGATAATCATACTTTTTTTCATACCAATGTCCGCCTTCGACTATTTCACCCGTCAGAATGTCAGTCCAGCGTGTTCCCGTGAGCGGCAGATAAAACTGTGCTGTTCCCTCTTCATTGAACACCGGAGCTACAAGCAAATTATCACCGAGCATATACTGGCGGTCAAGGTTATGGGTCGCAGGGTCGTCCGCATATTCAATAACCATAGCCCTCATCATGGGCACTCCCGTTTTTGCGGCTTTAACTGCATTAGCGAAAAGATATGGCATGAGTTCACCCTTTAACTTGGTAAAGCGGCGCACCACGTCACAACTTTCCTCGTCAAAATTCCACGGAACGCGGTATGAGGAATTTCCATGCAGTCTTGAATGGGTAGACATTAACCCGAACGCCGACCAACGCTTATACAAATCAGGCGTTCCAGTCGCTTCAAAACCGCTTATATCGTGGCTGAAATAGCCGAAACCTGACATACACAGCGATAACCCACCGCGCAACGTTTCCCACATACTCTCATAATCGGAAAAACAATCCCCTCCCCAGTGTACGGGGAACTGCTGTCCGCCGACAGTCGCGCTTCGAGCAAACAGACAGGCGTTGTTTTCGCCGTAATAGTTTTTCAAAACATTAAAAACGGACTTATTATATAAATGTACGTAATAATTGTGCATTTTGAACGAGTCTGAACCATCAAAGTAAACAACATCGGTGGGTATACGTTCGCCGAAGTCGGTTTTAAAGGCGTCAACGCCGACTTCACATAACGCTTTAAGCTTTTCGGTATACCAATCGCAGGCGGCGGGGTTAGTAAAATCGACAATTGCCATACCCGGCTGCCACATATCGCATTGGAATACCGAGCCGTCTTTCTTCTTTATGAAATATCCGCCGTCCACGCCTTCTTTGAACATATCTGAACGCTGTCCTATGTAGGGATTGACCCAAACGCAGATTTTAAGCCCTTTTGCTTTCAGGCGTTTAAGCATTGCGGCGGGGTCGGGGAACATACGTTTGTCCCATTCAAGTCCGCTCCAGCAAAATTCTTTCATCCAAAAACAGTCGAAGTGAAAAACTTCAAGCGGAAGGTCGCGACGTTCCATTTCGTCAATGAACGATGAGCAGGTTTCCTCATCGTAATTAGTGGTAAACGACGTTGTAAGCCACAGACCGAATGAGTACGGAGGCGGCAGGGCGGGCTTTCCCGTAAGCGTGGTGTAAGTACTCAGTACATCGGTCAGCTTTTGACCTCCGATTATGAAATATTCTAATTTTTCGCCCTGAACGGTAAAGGCGGTTTTTGAAACAGTCTCGCTCGCAACCTCAAACATAACCTTTTCGGGATGATTGACAAAAACGCCGTACCCCCGCGACGATGTAAAGAAAGGTATAGACTTGTAGGATTGCTCCGAACAGGTACCGCCGTCGCTGTTCCATATTTCAACCGTTTGTCCGTTTTTAACAAAGGTTGAAAATTTCTCGCCGAAACCATAAATGCTTTCACCGACGGAGATGTTTAACATTCCGCGTATAAAGCCGTTTTCAGGGGTTTCGCTTTGGGCGTAAAAGCGGTTGCCTTTACCCGCGAGCAGACGGTTTTCGGTGAGCCATGACTGCTCCTCTATGTAAGAAAGGGTACGCCAGCTTTCTTTGGTCAGTAATCTGTCGCCGTAATAATAGCGTATATCCCAACCACCGTCTTTTGCCACCCGCACGCGAGTTTTGCCCGAGATTAATTCTATAGCGTCGTCGCTATCCCTTATTTCGGGAACAAGCGCCTCGTCTTCGTATAATTCAAAGCGCGGACCTTTGTTAAGCGCTCCTTTATAATGCTCAACCTTAACCTTAACTGTGTCGGCGAGGGTAGACGAAAAAGTCACTTCAAGCACAGGACCTCCGAGGGTTTGCCCCCTGTTTTGTATAAACTGAGACGTTGCCAATACACTGATTGAGCCGGCGCTGTGTGAAACTTCATAAATTTGCGCGGCGTAATTGACGTTGTATCCCGGTTTGTTGAGCCAAAAGCCGTCTGAAAATTTCATATAATTACCCGCTTTCATACATTATTATTTACATAATTACATTATAGCATATCACAATATATGCGAAAAGGCAAAGGTTATTATGTGAAAAATAAAAGGACGTTATGTGAAAAGGCAAGGTTTGTTTTTAATTTAAATTTAGCCTTGTATTGTATTACTTTTTGTGATAGAATGATTTAAGTATTATAAAACGAGGCATTAAAGCTCAAGTAGCAGAGTAGAAATATTTCACCACTTGTTGGTGCTTTTAGAGGATGGTATTTACAATGGATAAAATCTTTAAAATTCAAATGTTTCCCGCGAAATGCGCGGTGGATTTAGGCGATGGTTCAGAGCGTGGCGAATATGTCAATCAGGATTATATTCTAAACGTTTTGGGCAGACCGCATCGCGCAATTAATCTTATGTACTGCTATTACCCGTTAGACGAGGGCTGGTCCGGCAGGGCAAGCGTGGTTCATGCGAGGGACGATATAAAATTCGCGTGGGATTACCCTTATGACGATTATTTTCCCTACATGGGCGGATTGGGCGGAAATACCGACGGCGAACCGTTCAATTTTATGCGCGATATAAGGCGGCACGGGCAAGATGTTATCCTGACGCTGACAATTGACCCTAACCTAAGCGATGAGTATTTAATAAAAATCGCCGACGAGCTTTCAACCTTCGGAAGACTTATGCTTAGGATTAACCATGAGGCAACAGGCGACTGGTTCGCATTCAATAAACGCTGTACATACAGCCAGGTCGGCGATTTTTTTGTCAGATTCCATAACATTATTAAAGAACGCGCCCCTCATATTAAAACGATTTTATGTATAGGCGGTATGGAAAGCCCCGATTCCGAAAAAATCGAAAAAGAGGAAGAATTCACTGCTGCCGTTCGTGTCGCCGATATTTGGTCTATAGATAAGTATTTGGCGCTTAACTGGGGCTACCCTTACGAAATAGCAGAAAAAGGCGGCATTCGGTATGCCCGTTATGATGTTAGAGAAACTTACGAGTATCTGAAACGCAGTTTTGAGCGGTTCTGCCATATAAATAACGGCATTGCGAAACCCATGGTCATTAGCGAGTTTAACGCCGACGGCGACGTTGTGGGCGCTTATGAGCAAGCAGAAATGGTTGACAAATTCTGCGAAATACTTAAAAATGAAAAGAAAGGTTGGCTTTCCGGGTTTACACTTTATCAATTCCGAGACAGAGGTAGACTTGGACTTGAAATAGAAGACCCGTCAAATTCCGAGGTTGGCATAGCGCAACCAGTACTTAAAACTTATAAAGAAATTATTGCCCATGAATATTTTTACCCTGTATTAGAGAATAAGGACGAGGTAAGCCTTCCCATAACACTGCGCTGGGGCGGCTTTGAGGATGCGGATGGGCTTGCCGTACCTATTATATTTGAGAGGGAACCGGTTTTCTGTGAAGTTACATTTTGGGAGGACTTAAACTTGATTTTAGAAATAAACGGCAGGTGGTTTTATAAATCCCCCAAAGCCAAAACTATTGATTTAATGCCCGCTTTCTATGATAAAGAATTAAACGCGAAATCTGAATTAATGCTTAGAATTTTTGCCCCACCCGCAAGCGGCGAAAATAACCCCGACGATGGCGCAAATTGGAGAATTAACAGTTATACAACCATTACCGAAATGCCTGAAATAAGGCTCAGGTTCGAGCCGCCCTGTGGCAAAAGGAGAGCAAAACCCATGAATAAACAGGAATATTTGAAAGAAATAGACAGGGTTACAGAAAAAGGCAAATATAAAGCCGACTGGGATTCAATGAAGAACATATTTGTTCCCGAGTGGTATCGCAATGCCAAATTCGGGATTTTTCTGCATTGGGGATTGTATTCGGTTCCGGCTTTTAATAACGAATGGTACTCGCGAAACATGTACATAAAAGATTCAGACGAGTATAATCATCATATTAAAACCCACGGAGAGCATAAAAACTTCGGATTCAAGGATTTTATTCCGTTATTCAAAGCCGAAAAATTCAATGCTGCCGAGTGGCTTGACTTGTTCTCCGAAGCAGGCGCACGGTACATAATGCCTGTTGCCGAGCATCACGACGGGTTTCAAATGTATAAGTCCGAGTTATCCCGATACAACGCTTATGAAATGGGACCTATGCGCGACGTCATAGGGGAATTAAAGGAGGCGGCAAAACATCGCGGCATAGTATTCTGCGCTTCATCTCACAGAATCGAGCATTGGTGGTTCATGGGAAACGGTAAAAAATTCGATTCTGACATAGGAGAAAGACTGCCCCATTACGAGTTTTACGCCCCTGCGGAAGAAGAGCCAAAAGACCATTTTGATGTTTTTTCCTGTAAACCGTCAAAGGAATTTTTGGAGGATTGGCTTGTCCGTTGTTGTGAGCTTGTTGATAATTACCGTCCGAGCGTACTGTATTTTGACTGGTGGATTCAAATAGCAGTCGCCAAGCCCTATTTAAAGAAATTCGCGGCGTATTATTACAACAGGGGAATAGAATGGGGTATGCCTGTCATAATTAATTATAAGCGCGATGCATTTCCTTACGGTTGCGCTGTTTTGGATATTGAGCGTGGGCAGTTCTCCTCAATTATGCCTGAAATTTGGCAATCCTGCACTTCCGCCGCAAGAAATTCATGGTGTTATACTGACGGCAACATTTATAAAACGACAAGTGAAATTATATGTGACTTACTTGACATAGTCAGCAAAAACGGTTGTATGCTTTTGAATATAGGTCCTAAGGCTGACGGGTCTATAGCTGATGAGGAAAAGCAAATTCTTCGGGAAATAGGCGCATGGCTGAAAAGCAACGGAGAAGCAGTTTATGAAACGCGGTGCTTTAAAACTTTCGGAGAGGGAGACGCCGAAATTAAGGACGGATACTTTACAGACGATACAGCGAAAAAATTTACCCCTCGGGACATAAGATTTACAATGAACGGCTCGAATTTATATGCGGCGGTTTTAAATTACCCCGAAAACGGAAAAGTTGAAATAAAATCATTAGCCGTCAACTCGTCGGTTTTCAGCGGTGTAATAAAGGACGTAAATCTGCTCGGTTTTGACGAAAAGCCCGAATATCAAAGAATGTCCGACGGGCTGAAAATAAAAACCAACCGTGTAAAAAGCGATTTACCGGTTGTGTTTAAAATATTAACGGAATAATCAGACCTCCTCGGAAATTAACCGCCGGAATTTTCAGAGTCTTCAGAGTCACCTGTATTCGCGGATTCTTTATCAATAAGGCGGAAAATCGCCATAGCAGGACCGCTGATTGTAAAAATAATACATGCAGGACCAATTAAAGCGCCGACAAACAGGGTTGTTGTATTCCACATAATTATAACAATCTCAAGCGCTACAATAAGCAGGATAAAAAAAGAGCGCATAAAATATTTCATGCTGATACGGAAAGAGTTTTTTAAAGTATTAATAATAGTATTTTCATAACGCGCAAGCAAAGGATATGTGTATAATAAAGAAAATATAAAAAGATATCCGCTGACAATTCCCGTAGCAAGGAAAAGCGGACTGTCCGCATTTTTGAAAATCTCAAAATTAAGGTATACCGCCCACGCGCCGAGCAGGGTTATAAAGCTCATAGGTATTCCCTGCTTTAAGTTAGACTTAAACGCCTTAAAAAAGTTCCTTGCTATATGCCCCTCGGTATCTTCAACCATACGCAGGGTTATCGAAAATGCGGCTATCGTCGCCGCTCCCGCAGTAACAACGGGCAGACTGCATATTAACCAAAGAAAATTAAGCTTTAAAATATCGGTCAAACGCGACATAAACCCGTAGAACTTACCGTCGGGGCTGAAAAACTTTGTCATGTTGTTACTTCTCCTAAACATCATAAAAATTAAAGCTATTGTCGGCGGCATGCGCCGTACTGCGCTTTAGCTGTTTTCTGCCTGAGGTTATTATAATATAAATCGGCTGTAAAATCACCGTTTGAGCTTGCCGAAACCAACCGCTTTGCGGTCGCCAAACGCTAAAGCGTTTGGGTGAGTGATTTTATTATAACACAACCCTACCCCAAAAGGCAACAACGTATTTATTGCATAGAAACGAAGGATATTTTTGCTGAACGGTGGGAGCATTTAGAAAGAACATTCCCGTCCGAAAAGACGGGAATGTTCTTTCTAAATGCAGTTTATGCGTTTAATCTATGCTATAAAAAGTTGCGCCCAGCCATTGTCTGCTTTGCCTACACCCATATATTTATAATTGGGATTGAGGATATTTGCGCGGTGACCTGAAGAATTCATCCAGGCGTTTACTACCGATTTCGCATCTCTGTAACCTATAGCGATATTCTCGCCGCAAACGCTGTACCTTATGCCGAATTCACGCAGTACGGTGAAACAGCTTGTCCCATCGGGGCGGGTGTGGGAGAATTTAGTGCTGATTTCCCGAGCACGAACCTCCGCTGCGGTGCTGAGCGTAGCGTCAAGCTTGAGGGGGGAAAGATTATTACTTAATCTCGCCTCGTTCACGTATTGCAGAACTTCCTCAGCGTATGTATTGGCAGTTGTGGATTGGTTTTGATTTTGGTTTTGACTAAGGTTTTGAGATTGATTTTGACCCTGCGATTGATTTTGAGAATTTGAATTTTGATTTACAGTTGCCGCACCGCCTTTGACGGTAACACTAACGATTTCGCAGACATTGGGATTATTCGCGGGGCATATTGTAATGGTTGCATTACCTGTGTTACGCGCCTTTAAGTAAACAACCGCCGTGCCGTTTATGTAGTTAGAGCGAAGTTGAGCGGTGACGACGCCGGAGTCTGAGGACTTAACTACAAGGTTTCTGTTGCCGTTGGTGTTTACCTTTAAAGAGTAAGTGTAGCCTTTTTTAAGCTCAAAGGCGTTTTTTGCAGGCTCGGAATTGCTTTCTTCTTCACATTGAGGACATTCGGGGCAGTCCTTGCAGTCGGTACAGTTTGTGCAGTCGGTCAGGCAGTTATTCCCGATGCAATTGTTGTTATTTGAGCAATTTCCCGTTGTACAGGTGTTGTTATTTGCACAATTTCCAGTTGTGCAGGCGTTGTTATTTGCACAATTTCCTGTTGTGCAGGCGTTGTTATTTGCACAATTTCCCGTTGTACAGGTGTTGTTATTTGCACAATTTCCTGTTATGCAGGCGTTGTTATTTGCACAGTTACCGGTGGGACAGTTGCCGCCGCTGAAAACATTCGCAGCAGGACAGCTCGCGTTGTTGTTTTGAGAGAAACCCGCGTTATTCCCGAAAGCGTTGGTAACCGGACAGCCCGTGTTTGAATTGCCGCCGCCAAAAACGGAATTTCCGGAGTTTCCGGGAAATAAAGAGTTGAGCGAATTCTGACTGCCGCCGAAACCTCCGAATAACATATTTGTCACTGGGCATGATGCAGAAGCTGTAACGCTCATTATACCTGTTCCGAATGTCAGGAGCGAGAGAATTATGCCCGTTATTAATGTCCGCCTAAGAACTTTTTTTAGATTTGCCATAAAATCCTCCAATAAAATACGGTTTAAACCGGAATTTTTATGTCACATTAATTAGTTATGTTAACTGTATAATACCAAAAAATCCTTTGTTTGTCAAGGAAAAATCGGGATTTATTCGTATGTAAATTATTACAGATAACTAAAAAAATACCAAAAATAAAAAATTTTTAAATATTTTTCAAGCAAACGCTTGACAAGCCTCTTATAAAAGTGTATAATGTAATAGCTGTCGGTAATTAAAGGCTTTTATAGTTGCGGCGGTTTGCGGGTTTTTAATATTGGGAGTATAGCTCAGCTGGGAGAGCACCTGCCTTACAAGCAGGGGGTCATAGGTTCGAGCCCTATTACTCCCATAACTTCCCGTAATTTCCATAACAATGGCGGTTTTGGTCCGGTAGTTCAGTTGGTTAGAACGCTAGCCTGTCACGCTAGAGGTCGAGGGTTCGAGTCCCTTCCGGATCGCTTGATGACTTGCCTCTGTAGCTCAGTCGGTAGAGCAGCGGACTGAAAATCCGCGTGTCGTTGGTTCAATTCCGACCGGAGGCACTTTCAATTGCCCGACCGGCAGCCAAGCCTGACGGCGGGTGCACAATTAAATAAATGCGGATGTAGCTCATCTGGTAGAGCGCCACCTTGCCAAGGTGGAGGTAGCGAGTTCGAGCCTCGTCATCCGCTGAGTTTTTGAACTCGTAAATCCTGTGTTCATAAGGATTTACGAGTTTTTATTTTTGCCGGAAATCAGCGATTGTGTTGCGATAACAATCTCGTTCTATCTTTCTCGATGGGTATATTCCATTGAAATAGCTATAGGCATAAGGGACTGGATAGAGCGGAACTCAAAAGTAAAGATTAGGAGTGCTTAGTGGACACTTACTCTTGAGGCGTGAAGAAATTCACTTAATTATCTGACCGAAACGCCTTATACCGGACGGTCCGCACGGTGGTGGGTAGAACGGGGTTAGCACCTCTTCTACATGATTGAATACAATGATTTTTAGTAATACGCATGAATAATCTCCATAACCGTTTCAATCGTAAGAAAAGCATTCAGTTTATAAAAATGTTCATCATACTCCCATGTGACGTGGTAATCTTCCATGTTTTTGAATACTAAGAATGTCACACCGTTCAGAGGAATTTCCTCTACAGAGCCGCCATCTTCTTTTTCGACGTAAAATAACGGCTCGTTTTGAACAATCAAAGATAGGAAATTACCATTCTCATCCGTAAAATAGATGCTAAATTTTTCATTGTCTTGAATTTTATAAATATAAGCACTATGAAACTTATACTCTTCAAATAATTTTGGCGTAATTCTGGTCAACCACTCCTCGTCAATATCCTCCGGATGCTCATAATAAACGAGTATGAACTCGTTTATGATTTCCCCGTCACTGTTCGGCTCATTGTCAGAGGTTGCCTCATCAATGGTTATGGTTGACAAATCGAAAGAGCCATCGTGTAGAGTTTCAGACTTAGATATCTCGACTGTTTCGGGCTTGAACCAGTTATAGACATACTCGAATAAGTCAAAGCCAAACGCCGTAGCTACAACTTGCACCAGCAAAACCGTAATTACCGTAACAATAACAAAAACCGCTACCCGGCGCGTAACTCGTAGAACCTTGCTCTTATGATTTTTCTCGTTTTCTCGATTTCGGTAAAGATGTAGATTGCGCTTATGGATTATCTTTTCTAACGGAGGCTTTTGCGCGACCATGCGGTATTTGTCAAACTGATTCAGACCGTTTGAGCAAAATGAAAGCACATCACCATTAGGGTCGTCAAGCTCCATCTCGTGACCAAACAGCTTTTCATAATCTTCTATACACATTAAATCCGTTCTTAATTCGTTATTAAAAAACTTTTCACGCATTTCACGAGCGGTTAAAATTTCATACATTTTTTGACTCACCTCACCTTAAAATTTTGCCTCGAATTTTATCCCTCTATACATATATCTTTTTTTGGGGGCGAAATTGGACACTTTTTAAAAATTATTTAGAATTTTTCTTATTTTTTCTTTTAAGCGGGTAACTCTTTTGTCAATCGTAACCCTTTTTGCTTTGAAAATATCAGCTATTTCGTCGTTTGGGAGGAGTTCCATAAATTTCAATAAATAAAGCTTGTAGTCAGAGCCTGTAAAAGTTTTTTTCAAGAAAGCTAAGAACTCTTCATCCTGTTCTTTTTTTTCTATTTTTTCTTCAAATTTTTCTATATCGGCGAGTTTTTCGGATAACATTTCACGATTCGCTCCCTCGCAGGACAGACTTTCTACAAAACGAGCCGTCACAAATTTAGCGGTTAAATTCAGCCAACCACAAATATTAGGGTGATTTTCAAGGTTTTCGCTCTCTATTGCGATTGCATAAACCTCACTGATACAATCTTCAAGGTCGGCTTCACTGATATTAGGCACTTTGTAGCGTATTGTGTTCTTAACAATGCCGAAATATTCAGGATTGGTATAAATCTTTGCAATGAATTCTTCGTTCATGAAGCCTCCTTTCTCAAGAAAATGGACGGGAGCTTTCCCGTCCTCTTAATATTGTTACTCGATTGTCGTGTTTTACTGTTTAAGACAGATTCATAAAACTTGATTCACGGGTTGTCGTAGTGCCGCTTATAGTGACTTTGATAACTATTTTATAAGAGCCAGCGGCTATAGTGCGGCTTGTTACAAAAGCGACCCCTGCTCTGTTTGAAAAAGATTCTGAGAAACTGTCTATTCTTCCCGATGAGTTATGAAGTTCAACGACAACAGAACCGCTGTATGCGCCGGTAAATTCGATGCTTGCACCATATTGTGTTTTTGATAAAAGCGGCGACCAACTGCTTAAATAATCGGACGCAAATGGAACTATTTCAATGCCTCCCACCGTTGCCGACACCTTTTCTGTTGTTGCCGCCGTTACCGTTAGCGTCCCGCAAAACAGGACACACACTGCTAAAATTGCTGATACTACTTTTTTCATTCTAAAAGCCTCCAAAGAAAATATTGTTACCGCAAAATGCATTGCGGGAGCATAAAAATACACACTCACTTATATATCTCTTTTTTTCGGCAAAATTGGACAAAACGCCAAAATGTTTAACGCGTCGCAAAGCGGGCTTAACATTTTGGCTGATTTTTACGGCGTTTGTATACGATGCTCACAAAATCCATGATTAGCGAGTATTCATCGTCGTCCAGATTTTCCGGCATATATATGCAGTTATTTTTCCTGTCGTGGGTAAGGTTTGCGTAATCTTCTCTACCGAGAAGATAATCGGCAGACACATCGAAATATTCCGCTATCTTACAAAAGAGCGCAATATTCGGGACGGTGTCGCCGTTTTCGTACATCGTTATCAATTGTCGCGTAGTGCCGAGTTCTTCCGCAAGTTTTGTCTTTGTAAGCTGTCCGTCATTCCTTAACTCGCGGAGTCTTTCGCTGAAAGCCATTTGTGTCACACTCCTTGTTTTTTGTTGCATAAGCCAGCGTAAAATATCACTTACATTGCGTAAGGTTTATTTGCGCTTTGTCCAATTTGAGCTTGTTTTTAGGATATATAAACTAGAGATGTTAAGAATAAGGTCGAATTATAGGTCAACGTAGAATCTGAATATCGGTTCACTCGATATGTTTGCTTGGCTCTTTGCATACTCAAACAAAGCCGCATTGCTCCATCCGGTGGTTTGTCTCTCGTAAGGTATGCAAAAGTGGATTCTTGTTGAAGTTTAACGAAACTTCCTTGAACTGATTATCTCTTCCTCCGCACACAAAGGCGGTTCGTAATCGCAATTGCACAAGAAATCTGTAATGTCCCGCATCGCAAAGGCTCAGTATTTTTTTCGGTAGTTGCCGGTTTCAACGCCACATAGTCGGGGGACGCCCATCCATTACGTAGGCAAGTCCTAAACGTAATGCCGGAATGGTGCAGTAATATATAAAATTAATCATAAATCAGCATAGATTATTGTTTATATAGAACGAAATAATATTTTATTATATATAAAACATTTGTTAGCACCGTGATGAGTTAATGAAATTTTTGCGAGAAACATTATGGGAGAAGCTAAAATGATTTTCAGAGAAAGGCATAATTATGAAAATTCTTCTTTACTCTATCACGACTCTAATTCCGGACCATTCGAAATCGTCTTTGTGCTTTTATCCAAGCCGAGCGGAATGTTGGAGTGAATTGGCAAAAGATTATCCAAATGTTCAGTTCACCGTGGTTTGCGATAAACATAATGAATATTTTTTAGATTTTAACGATGGTCAAATTCACGAACTTTCTGATAAAGTTTCATATGTATATTATCCTGTCGGAGCGGAAGTTGCCGAAATCACTAAAATGATTAGTGATATTAAACCAGATTTAGTTGTAGCAATCAATGTGCCGGATATCCCCGTAGACTGGGGATATATAAAAGCTTCAATCATTGCAGAGCAGCTTAAATGTTTGGGGTTTAGAGTTGTGTGTCACTCACCAGATGCTTCAATTAAATTCGCTGATAAATGGAGAACACATTGCACTTTAAAAGAATTGGGTTTCAACGTAGCTCCTGCCGTATATGTGCAAAATAACTTATATAATTTACATAGTAAAATTAAAGAAATTTCAGCTAATGCCTATCGTGAGTATATTCTTTGGAGTGTAAAACAATTAAACTATCCTGTACTTATAAAAAACACTTTCTATTGTGGTTCAATTGATATGAAGAAGGCCAATAATTACATTGAAGTAGCTGAAATTCTTTCATCGCAGAGAAATGACGCAGATTTTTTAGTCGAAGAATATATCCAAGGAGAGCATTTTGGTACTGAAATACATGGTGCTTTTGGAAAATATAATATAATGCCTCCCATGCTATTTTCGACAAACGACGAAGGTGTCGTTGATCCTTTTAAAAACATTAAAGTTGGTCCCGTATTAAATCAGCAGTATAAAATTTCAGAGCTTCTCAATTTGCTTAAAAAGTTGGCTGAGATTTTTGAATTTGAGGGTACAGCACAGGTAGATTTAATTTTCAGTAATGGTCAATGGTATATTGTAGAAGTAAACCCTCGCTTATCATATATGACTGATACTATTAGTTTTGGGATGCAACAGCGCTCACTTTATAAAGCGTATGTGGATTCAGCACTTTGCGCTACCGAAGATTATAATAATTCAAAGAATTTAAAATATGCCATTAATTTTAAAGTTGATAATATAGAAAAGAATTTATTAAATAGAGTTACTGGTTATTCAGCTGTCCGCTCAGCCAAAATGACCAATACTTACAGGCAAGGAAGTTTTATTGAATGTAATGATATAGTATTAGGCGGATATGATTCAAAAAAAGAGGCATACGATAATTTGCTGAATTTCAGTAAAATTTTTCCGGAAATAGTACCAATATATGTAATTTCAAACATTACAAAAATGCTTGAAATTATATAATCATTGCTCATGTTCAATCATTTTTCAGTCTTTGCAATTGTGTGATATTAATTTTTACCTTATGCATAAAAATCAACTACACCATTTGACAACAAAAAACCACAAGGCAGAATCTGCCAAAAAGTCAACCACAGAGTTATGGGTACGCCCATGTCGTTTTGATTTTTTAGTATACACATCTACTTCTGCTCAATAAGAAAAATATAAAATCATTGGAATTATAAGATTATGAATAATTTAATTAATTTGTTTGATTCAGTTTCGGAGAAAATTCATAAAAATCAGAAAATAACTATTGTTAAAGGTCTAAATCTGTACACAGAATATCCTGCAACTTTATTAATTGATATTGCAATAAAGTTTACTTGTTTTCTAAAAAGTCAGAGTATTGTTCACAGAGACAAGATACTATTGATTCCCAACAATTCGATTTCATCCATTTCCATATTCTTGGGCGCAAGCAAAATAGGGGTTATAACTTGCTTCGTTCCAATAAAGTTAAATGTTTCCGAAATTACTTCTCTTGTTCGTTCTACAAAATGCAAGTTAGTAATGTGCAGTGCTTCTTATAGATATAGACATGAGCTATATACAGCGATTACTGGGATATGTAAGGTAATAGAATATAGCGATTTCGATTTTTCCTGCAGATGTGTTGATATGAATATTTTGCAAAATTTATCTAATACATCTGAATCTATTTATTTTGACAGTAAATCTCCCATTTCAATACTATTTACTTCCGGCAGTACAAACTCCCCTACAGGGGTAATACTTTCACAGGAGAGCTATCTGTTGAATGCCATACAAATTGGTAAGCATATTAATATAAGTGAAAAAGACAAATATTTGCAAGTTTTACCTTTTTATTATATAGCTGGTCAAATAACTTCTGTGTTGACCCCATTGTTATTTGGTGCTGATTTAATAATAACGAATGACATGAACCCAAGTGTTATTCTGTTTTGTATACTTTTACTAGGACCAACGATAACAAATCTTGTTCCAACACTGTTATATAGGCTTAATGATTACATCATAAAAAAAGAGATAATTTTAAATTCAAAAAACCATAAATTAAGGCTTTGTTTAGCTGGTGGTGCTGATTGCTCACAAACAATTATAGATATACTATTATCGTATGATATTTTAGTTGTTCAAGGCTATGGATCTACAGAAGCCGGTTGCGGAATATGTATAAATAATATAGAAGCACCGCGTACGGGTTCAGTTGGAATTCCTTTAGATGGTCATGAAATTAAAATATTAAAAGATGATGACATTATCTGTGATGTTGAGGAAATTGGAGAATTATTAATCAAGAATAATGTATCAATGATTGAATACTATGAAGATAAAATTCGAACGAGAGAGGTGTTATATGATGGTTGGTATAAAACTAGAGATTTAGGGTATAAAGATCAAGATGGTTATATATACATATGCGGTCGTAAGAGTGATTTAATAAAGAGAGGCGGCGAAAAAATATATCTATCTGAAATAGAAAATATACTGTTTAAAAATATATACATTAAAGAATGTAAAGTGCTTTCAATATCGGATTTGGAGCTAGGTGAATTGCCAATTGCCTGTGTTGTAATGCGAGATGATAAACATCGTCCAGACTTAATGAATTGGATAAAAACCAATTTTTCCAAATATAAGACTCCTAAAATTATATTTATGGATGAAATTCCGAGTACTTCTTCTGGTAAAGTCGCAATATCAGAGATAAAAAGACAAATTGAATTAGGAAATATTTCTTATGTGGAGGGGGGGAATTATGAAAAACATTATTGAATACTATAGAATTCCAAATGTTATTACTGACATTGAGAAGCACAAAGGCATTCTTATTAAAATCACGGATAACCCCGAATTTCTTTGCTCATTGGTGCAGGGATTATTATTACATGATAATGGTGTCGAGTTTTACAAAACCCAATTTAAAGAGGAATTGCAATTTCATCCCATAAATATGGAAGAGTTAATAGACGAGATTATTAAAATTGATTCTGATTATATAACGACACCACGTGTTCCGAATAAGAGAGTTATTACAAGTTGTAGAGAATTTGCTACGTTGTCATGTGCATTATTAAGATTCAAGGGGATTTCTTCCAGATGCCGTGTAGGTTTTCCTCTTTACATAAATGTATATGATGGTTTTATAGCTGAACATTGGGTAACTGAGTATTGGGATGGCATTAAATGGGTAAGAATAGACACACAAATTGATGCAATGCAATTAAGTGCATTTCAACGCAAAGGAATGATTGAAATTGAAACAATTTGTGATGGCGAAATGCAATACTCTTTTTCAAATCCACACAACCTAACGGATCACGACTTTATTATTGCGGGCAGAGCATGGTTGAATGTTAGGCGTGGTTTTACCCCGGCAGAAAGATTTAGGTATTACCATTCATCAGGATTAAATTATATTAAGGGTGAGCTTCTTCGAGATTTTAACGCATTAAACAAAATTGAGTTCCAGACACACAATGTAGTTATAAATCAAGGGTATAATTGGAATTCTTGGCAATTAATGAGTACACCAGTTACAGAGTTAAGCAAGAGAGATTATGAATTATTAGATTATATTGCAGAAATTTCTCTCGATGTAGATAAGCATTTTGATGAAATACGGACCATCTTTGATAATTGCTCAGATCTACAAATTCCCCAAAATATATTGAATAATAAAAGGCGAATTTCAAACAAAATTCCTGAGCAAGCTCTATTAGATGTAATGGATTAGTTGGCTAATATCTGTATAGGACAATATAAGTGTGTGATAATACACTACTAGCACAGGAGGATCAAAATGGTTAGTGAATATTTTCAAACATCTTATCCCACAAAAGATTCGGAAAACATCTACCCTCAAATTCCGGGAATAAATTTTAAAGATTTTAAACTTACACTTGAAAGAATGCCTGAAACTCAGCGAATGCGGGCTCTTAAAAGTCTCTATGATTATGAAATTAAACAACGACAAAATTCTATTGGTTTTCAGGGCAATCAAAAAATGGACTATTTAGATTTAGCACAATTCTTAAACATTTCTATTCATAATATAGGAGATCCATTTGTCACCGGAAATTACACCGTAAATACAAAATTTGTCGAGCGAGCTGTGTTAGACTATCTTGCATCAATTTGGAACGCACAATGGCCACACGAGAATGTGCAAAACGAAAATAGTAATGACCAGTGGTTGAATAGCTACTGGGGATATATCACGATGGGAGGAACAGAAGCAAATATTTTTGCTTTGTGTAATGCAAGAGACTATCTTGAAGGTAAGGCGTTGCTTCATAATTCGAATGATGGTGAACAAATAAAATGTTATAGTAATATTACACAACATCAAAAATGTTGTCCTGTGAAAGCTGATGAATCTCCGAGAGCTTGTATTCCAATTATATTTTATTCGCAGGACACCCATTATTCGATTGCCAAGGCTACAAGCATGTTGAAAATAGCTACATTTAATGACGTAGGTAGTGGAAGTCATGTGTGCCCTTTAATCTATCCTGATGATTATCCGAAAACATTTTCTCAAAGCATTTTAGATAAAAATGGCTGGCCAACTGAGGTTCCCTCCAATGAAGATGGCAGTATATATATTCCTGCATTATCTAAACTTGTTAATTTTTTTGCTAATCTTGGGCATCCGATACTAGTTTGTTTTAATTTTGGAACAACTTTTAAAGGCGCCTTTGATGATGTAGAGCTTGCCATCAGAGATTTGATGCCAATTCTGCGAAACACTGGTCTTTTTGAACGTAAGGTCAAGTGTACCAAAACAGGGAAGTTTGATATTCGAACTGGATTTTGGTTTCATGTTGATGGAGCATTAGGTGCTGCCTATATGCCTTTTCTAACCCCACAACGAAACAAAGGTATTCCAAGATTTGATTTTCGTATAAAAGAAATGCATTCCCTTTCAATGAGTGGGCATAAATGGATTGGCACCCCTTGGCCTTGCGGAGTATATATGTCTAAAGTAAAATACCAAGTTATTCCTAAAACCAGCCCCAATTACATAGGTTCTCCAGACAGCACGCTTGCTGGAACACGCAATGCATTTTCTGCATTGCTTCTTTGGGACTTTTTTTCTAAAAATTCTTTAGAAGACTTAAGAAAAAAAGCTGATTACTCAATGGAACTGACACAGTATGCTTTTACGCAACTTAAGAAACTGGAGAAGGATTTGGGGGAAAATCTATGGGTAGAACATTCTTATGGTTCGCTTGCTGTTCGATTTAAGAAAACGAATCCCAATTTAGTATACAAATATTCTTTAGCAGAAGAAACTCTTTTTGTAGATGGGGATAGACGTGATTATAATCACATTTATTTAATGGGGCACGTCACAAAAAGCTTAATTGATCAGTTGGTTAAGGATATCTACTGTGAGTATCAACCGCTATTGTAGATAATAATATAAACGGTAAACTAACCTAATTAGACATAAATGTTATGGCAAATTATAGTGCTAAAAATTAATTTAAATCTTGAAATCGGAGGGTGAAGTGAAGATAGGTTTTATAGGTGGAGGAAATGTTGGGAAAGCTCTCGGGCTTTATTTAAAAAGCCACGAGTTATCCATTTCAGGGTATTATAGTAGAACTCAGAAATCATCAAAAGAGGCAGCTATACTTACTAATTCTCGTGAACATATTACACTTAAATCTTTAGCTGAATCAAGCGATATCATTTTTATTGCTGTACCGGATCAAGCGTTAAAAGATATTGATTGCAAAGTCGCTGCTATGATTCACGAATATCCAATGTATTGCAAAATAACATGGATTCACGTCAGTGGAGCGCACTCATCTGATTGCCTCTGCGAAATCAAAAGGACAGGTTGCGATGTGGGGAGTCTGCACCCACTGCAGAGTTTTGGCGAAGCAAAATCAAGTGCTAAACGCCTTTCTCGTACATGGTTTACAATTGAAGGTACAAAAATGGCGGTTCATACTATGAAAAAGCTACTAGATAAAACGGAGGGGAATTATAGTTTGATAGATGCTGAAAATAAACCTCTGTACCATGTAGGTGCTTGCATTATATCAAACTTTTTGGTTACATTATTGGAAAGTGGCATCAATTGTTTTGAGAAAGTTGGAATGGAGCGAAAACATATATTGCAAGCAATTGAACCGCTTATAGAAGCGACACTACATAATATAAGAAAAAAAGGTACGTTAGATGCCATAACGGGACCGATTGTCCGAGGAGATATCAATACAATTCTTGTTCATCTGTGCACTCTTGGAGAACGACTACCTTCGGAAATAGACTTTTATAGAACTATGGCATTCAAAACAGTTTTAATGTTGGAGGGCAATAGGCTAACACATAAGCAAGTTAATAAATTTCAAGAAATATTGGAGGAAAAATCATGACTAGTAAGTTTACAACACAATCTTTTTTAGAAGCGAAGAAAAACAATATAAAAATTACAATGCTCACAGCCTATGACTATTCAATGGCAAAAATTTTAGACGAGAGTGGTATTGATGCTATCCTTGTTGGAGATTCTTTAGCAATGACGATTCAAGGTAAGGATTCCACTCTTGAAGCAAATATAGATGAAATGCTCTATCACTGCAGATGTGTGGTTAACGGCATAAAAAATGCCATGATTGTAGGGGATATGCCATTTCTGACCTATCATATCAATACAGAAGAGGCGGTGCGAAATGCCGGACGCTTTATACAGGAGGGCAAGGTGACTGCAGTTAAGCTTGAAGGCGGCAAGTCAATGGCTGAGACAGTCAGGGCAATCGTAAGGGCTCAAATACCCGTTATGGGTCATATCGGTCTAACACCGCAGTCAATCAATATTTTCGGTGGATTTAAAATACAGGGTAAGGTAGAAAGTGCGGCTAAAGCACTGATTGAAGATGCCGTTGCTCTTGAAGAAGCCGGTGCGTTCGCCATTGTTCTTGAAGGTATACCTGAAATGCTTGCCAAGTTAATTAGTGAAAAACTTAGTATACCCACAATCGGGATTGGCGCCGGTAAATATTGTGATGGACAGATTCTTGTTATTCACGACATATTAGGACTTTACTCCGATTTTGCTCCGAAATTTGTAAAAAAGTATGCCAATCTGAGAGAACCTATAGCCAAAGCCGTCGATACATATATTCAAGAAGTTAAATCGGAGCATTTCCCAGAAAAGCAACACACTTTTTCGATTAGTGACGATATATTAAAAAGGCTTTATTAAGTCAGAATTGAGTTGTGGTATGTGTTTAATTAGAACTGTATCTGAACTAAAAGCATGGTTCGCTAAAATAGATCGTAGAAGTATGTCATTAGGATTTGTTCCTACGATGGGATATCTACACGAAGGACATTGCTCCTTAATTAAAACAGCAAAAGCACAGAATGAATTGGTCGTTGTGAGCGTCTTTATCAATCCGACACAATTTGCATCGAATGAAGATTTTGAAAACTATCCTAATGATATTGACCGTGATTATAAATTGGCAACTTATAGCGGTGCAGATGCAGTCTTTTATCCAGAGGTCGGAGAAATATATGTCCCTGGTTCTTCAACGGTTATTGAGGTGTTGGGAGATATGACTAAAAAGCTCTGCGGAGTCACTAGACCAATGCATTTTAGGGGGGTAACAACGATTGTTGGTATACTTTTCAATATAGTGCGACCAAACAAAGCGTATTTTGGTCAAAAGGATGCTCAGCAAGCGTTGATTATCAAAAAAATGGTTATGGATCTTCACGTACCAGTTGAGATAATTGTATGCCCGACAATACGGGAGTCGGATGGTCTTGCCATGAGTTCACGTAATGTTTATCTCAGTCCAGAAGAGCGTACGCAGGCAATCTGTATTAATGATGCCTTTCAAAAAGCAGAGGAGTATATTAGGGCAAATAACTGCATTAGTGTGTTGCAATTATTCAAAATTATTGAAAGCCATATATGCCGATACGATTTAATGAGAATAGAATATATTCAAATTCTTGATAGCGATACGCTTGAAAATATTACGAGTATAGAATCTGGAAAGATAATCTTAGTAGCTGTGGCTGCTAAATGTGGAAAAACAAGATTAATTGATAACAAAATGTTATCAATTACATAAAGAGAAGGAGAATGAAATGCTTGTAAGTATGTTTAAAAGTAAGTTACACCGAGCAACTGTGACGCAGGCAGATTTAAATTATGTAGGCAGTGTAACAGTAGACTTGGAGTTGCTTGAAAAGTCCAACATTTTACCAGGGGAAAAAGTACAGGTTCTTAATCTGAATAACGGCGAGCGCTTTGAAACCTATACAATCGTGGGAGAAACAGGTAGTGGAGTTATTTGTTTAAACGGTCCCGCCGCTAGGCTTGTTCAGGTTGGTGATAAAGTTATTATCATCGCATACGCCCTAATGGAGGTGGAAGAGGCTAAAACATTTCGACCGAATGTGTTAATTCTGGACGAAAAAAACAAAATTGTTAAAATAAAAAGTGAAGAAATTCAAAATACCGTAGAATAGAGCTAAACTTGTATGAGTTTTCACTGTTTTATCCATAAAGCAAAATGTATTTGAAAACTATACGGATTATTATTTTTCAAAACATCACTTCCTTCCAAATTGAGTATTGACATTTTTCTCATTTTCGTGTATAATAAGCAAAGCACCCGTCAAATGCTTAGTGCATATTCAATTATTGAGTATCACTTCCTTTCACACTGTCAGCCGATTGTACCGCAAATGGACAGATTGTATATAATGTAATAGGCGTTTCATTTGAAACGCCTATTACATTATAGGTTCTTAAAATAGGCAAAGGTGTCCAATCATGAGTAAAGATATTCAAAAGTTAGCCAATTATATCAAAATCAGCCGTAACACCGTATTCTTCGGAGGAGCGGGCGTTTCAACCGAAAGCGGAATCCCTGATTTTCGCTCGGAAACAGGGTTATACGCTGCACAGGATGTTTACGGCTACCCGCCGGAAGTGTTATTGTCGTACTCATTTTTTCGGCAAAAACCGGAGCTTTTTTTCCGCTATTACAGGGAGAATTTAATAGCCGATGTAAAACCTAATCCCGCGCATTTCGCCTTAGCAAAACTTGAATCACAGGGCAAACTTGTTGCGGTTATTACACAAAACATAGACGGACTTCATCAAGCCGCGGGAAGTCAAAACGTGCTTGAATTGCATGGCACTAACCACCATCATTACTGCATGGAATGTGCGGCAAAATATACACTTGATTATATTTTACAACAAAATATAATTCCAAAATGCGAGAAATGCGGCGGCATTGTTCGTCCCGATGTTGTTATGTACGAGGAACAGCTTAATAATGCGGTTATTACCGCCTCGATAAAGGCAATTGAGCGTGCGGAATTGCTGATTGTCGGCGGGACTTCATTAGCGGTTTATCCGGCGGCAGGGCTGATTGACTATTTCACGGGAGACAACCTTGTTTTGATTAATAAATCCGCGACAAGTCGTGATAATCAAGCGCAGTTTGTTATCAGCGGGGCTATTGGTGAGGTTATGAGCGCAGTTATGGAGATTATTGGATTATGATAATTTTCGTTTAACCCTGCCCGTAATACGCATTATCCCATGTTTCTTTAAACAATGCCTGTGGCGGAGTAAAGCCACGTCTTTTCGGACAAAACGCCGAGCGATTTCGACTTGCAAACAATCGCAAAAGCCACGCTTGCATCGCCAAGCACAATGAACTTACAGCCGTGACGAGGAAGTTGAGAATCCCTTGTTTTAATAAAGATAATATTAAAGAAGTTATCGGCGACGGGTTCGGCGCGAATAATATTGACGTTCACAATATATATAATATTCTCTCAGTCCAATTTGGGGTGCATATTTTTAGTTTAGCATACACACTAACGATTGCAAAAACTGCTAAAATATGTTATAATAATTTTAGTCAGGAGGTTTAAACAATAATGGACAAGTTTACAGGATTCACTCAAAACACCATCAACTTTATGTGGAATCTTCGCTTAAACAACAATAAGCCGTGGTTTGAAGAGCATAAAGACGAGTTTATACGCAGTTTCCAAGCCCCGATGAAAGCGTTGGGTCAAGAGGTATTCAAGCGTGTAACCGATAATTTCAGCGAGCATAACTTTATTCACAAGGTATCGCGCATTTACAAAGACGCACGGCGAGTACATGATGGCGAGCCATACAGAACCAATCTTTGGTTTTCAATTGAGCAACCTTCGGAAAGATGGACTTCGACCCCTGTGTTTTGGTTTGAAATTAGTCCCGAAAATTGGAGTTATGGTCTAGGATACTATGCTGCTCAAGCAGAAACTATGGCTAAGTTTCGTTCAAGTATTGACAAAAACCCGAAAAAGTTTGAAAAGATAATTGCCCCGCTTGACAAGCAGAACGAGTTTATTCTTGACGGACCGGAATATGTCCGCAAAAAAGAATCACCAACGCTAAAGACTGCACCATGGTACAACAAGAAGTCTTTTTCGCTGATACACAGCCGACAAATCGGAGAAGAACTGTTTTCACATGAACTGACAGACCGCCTTGTGAAAGGGTATTCGTTTCTTATGCCGCTTTACAATTATCTTATTACTTTGGATTCTTACCCTGCACCGGAGGCAAATAAGAAATAATAGAATTAAAAACGTACTATATGCCAAAACGCAATATATATTCTTTCCTAATTTGTGTCGCTATGTTTTTCAAGATAAAAACAGTATCGCCAAGTAATTGAACCGGCATAATACCCAATACCGAATTTGTGACAAAGCACTCGTCATATAACGCTACTTCATCGATAACTATAGTGCTTTCCTCAACATCATAGTTTTTTAGCAAATAATCACGAATGACCCCAGGCAATAATCCGCAGGAACATTTAGGCGTTTTTATCTTACCCTCTTTTACAAAAAAGATATTTGAACTAGAACCCTCGCATATTTCATTTTTTTTATTTACGAATACAGAGTCATCATAACCCTTAATTATGCTGTTCCTTTTTTCAAGGATACATTCGCCATAATTAAGGGTTTTATGATAAGTAAACGGCGATGTATCATTCCTTAATATATTGCTGTACTTCAATCGAAACCCTCTGCTATAGTCGTCTTCTTTATATGGGTTTTCTCTGAAAACAGATATAACATTACTTTGGGAAACCATAACTTTCATTACCCCTCTGTTTATATCATTACTGGAGATTTCTTTTTTTACATAATCGGATTTAACAGTTTTGTCAATCCGTAAAAATTTAAGAGTTGTATTCAGCCTGTCTAAGTGTTTGTCAAGAAGTATCGGAATTCCATTTTCAACAGCAATAGTTTCAAAAGCGCCTAACCCAAACATATACCCTTCATCAAGATTCATAAATATTTCCCTCCATGTTAAGAAAGAGCTTCTATAATTGCTTTGGCTTTTTGTAATGTCTCTTCGTGTTCAAAATCCAAATCTGATTCAAAGGTTATTCCACCGCCGACACCCAAACTATATGAGCCGTTTTGATGAATGGCAGTTCTTATAACAATATTAAAATCGCAATCTCCGTTTAGAGAGATATACCCTATGCAACCTGTATATATTCCCCTTTTTCCTCTCTCTAATTCATCAATTATCTCCATAGCCCGGATTTTAGGCGCTCCTGTAATGGAGCCGCCCGGAAAGGTCGCTTCCAGCAAATCAACAGCCGTTAGTCCCGGTTGCAAAACACCACTAATGTCAGAAACAAGGTGATGAACGGTAGCATATGACTCAATCGTAAATAATTCATTTACTTTTACCGAGCCGGGAATACATACGCGATTCAAGTCGTTGCGTTCAAGGTCAACTATCATCAATAATTCACTGCGGTCTTTGCCGGAATTGACTAATTCCTGTAGTAAGAGCTTATCCTCCTCCTCTGTCGCGCCTCGTTTACGGGTACCCTTTATCGGTCTTGTGGTAATTACCTGATTTTTCATTTTCAAAAAACGTTCCGGAGAAGCGCATACTATTTGAAAATCTTTATAATTCATGTATGCCGAAAAAGGTGCGGGGTTATTTTTTCTCAATCTTGAGTAAACCTCATATGGACTGCGCTCACTGATAATATCTAATCTCTGTGTCATATTGGCGATGTAAATATCCCCTTCTATAATATACTGTATCATAGAACTGACAGCTTTTTTATATTCTTCCCTCGTAAAGTTATATTTTATTGTTATATCTGATTTATCATTATATGTTAATGGATTAATTTGAATGGTGTCAATTTTACCTTGCAATTCTTTTATTGAAACAGCACTATCCTTCAGTTTTCCGTTAGCTATAAGGTATATCTCTTTTTCCTCATGGTCTTCTATAATGAATTGATCATAGAATATAAAAACGCATTTAGGTAATGCAAGGCTTTGAACCCTATCAAAGTCATATGAAATATAACCTATCGCTCCATTAACTATAGGTAATTCCGTTGTATTGCTCTCACTGTTGAGTTTTAAATAATTCCCCATAAAACTCATAAAATCTTCTTCACACAGCTCATCATTTATCATTAGATTGTCTTTTTTTACAACTTTCATGTACGCCTGCCTACCTATAATTGAATACCTTCCTAATTTATTTTTTAGAGAAGATTCAAGAATTACAGCGTCTTTCTCGTTAAAAAAGAGGGAAAATATTAAATCTATGGATACATATTTATCAAGGCGTTTGATTGTGCGCATATATACCCCACCATTCCTCACATATATTATTAAAATTACGCAAAATATCAAATCCATGCTCCGTAAGTATTGCTTCCGGATGAAACTGAACCCCGTACAAAGGAAAGGTCTTATGAGAAATTGCCATTACAACTCCATCCTCAGAGTATGAATCTATAAAAAAATGTTTTTGAACAGTTGATTCTTTCACAACTAATGAGTGATAACGCGTAACCGAAAATAATCCGGGAAGATTTTTGAATAAACGTTCACCATTATGACTTAATTCGGTAACCTTTCCGTGCATAGGCCGTATTCCTTTACAAACAACACCTCCAAAAGCGAGGGCTATAATTTGATGACCGAGGCAAACCCCCATAATTGGTATTGAATTCTTATATTTTTGAAGTATTTTCAAGACATTTGTAGCCTGTTCCGGTTTACCGGGACCGGGAGAAATAATTATACCTTTAATTCCGTTCATATTTAAATCTTTGTGCAATATAGCATCCGTACTATAAACATCAATATGATGACCCAATTCTTTAAAATAGGCAACTAAATTATATACAAAAGAATCTTTATTATTAATCATCAAATACATTGGTAAAAATATAATAAAATTATCTTAAAAATTTTTGAGATAATTTTATTCCCCCCTTTTTCATCTATTAAGTTAAGTTAAATATACATTATCCTCGAAAAGCTGAGGTTGATATAAGCGTAAAAATCTTGTATATTTCCCTTCGGGTTTTTCAGAAAAAGCAATACCTAAATAATCCCAATCAACGCATACCGTTTCGATGCTGTATTCTATTTCTATTTCATAATCTAAATGCCCCAAATATGAATTGATGTCGGTCGAAACGATATAACCACGGAAAAACCAATCTGTTCGTTGGGTGGTCAGATTTCCGAGATATTTCGCGGATTTATGAGAAAAGTCTGTATCGGGAATAATTTTCGTTAACTCTAAGCTTTCGGGAATTTTATCTATGACCTGGCTTTTTTCATTTGAAATAACGGCTCCGTCTTTTATCCCTTGCTTTTGCTTAACCTCAAGTCGTACGACCCCTGCCTTTTCCCTCAATCTTAATGTAATTCTCGTTTTATATAAATCAAAGTTATTCGTATCATAGTAATGATTGACCTGACGGTAACAATGATGGCGAACACCCCTATCCCTGAGTCTGCAATGAAAGTTTTCAAAATCCTCATTACTCAAAACAGCTTTCTTTTCAACTTCAATCATTTAATTTATCTCCTTAATCGGGTTTATGGTTGAATCTCCTCAGTTCTGAAATTACTGTAGATACGCAATGGTTTTTTTGTTGAGAATTTAAGAACAATCATATCAGGGTCTCCTATACCCCCGGGATAATATAATTCATCTCCCTCTAACCATACCTTTTTTCTTGAATCCATATCATCTAATAATTGAACGTCTCCTACGAAAAGACAGCCGATAAATTTATTTTTATCAAAAAAATATAAACTGGATTTGCAATTCTCACAGAATTGTTTCACCTTATTGGTGGGTTTATTTGTAGAGAAATAGAATTCTTTTAAGCCCTCTCTTTTCCTGAATCTGAGCATAGCACGACAAACGGGATAACCATCCTCATCAATAGACGATAGAATAGAATTTTGCGCCTCGTCAATTAGTTTTTCAATAATTTGTTTTTTCATAATAAGCTTATTTCCTTTCATTAAAATATGTTTTTTTGTGCGAGTGCACTTTAAATTTGCTTACTAAGTATAGGCATATCTCTTGCCTGCAGCACGTAGACTTTTCCGTCTTCATAAGTGAACTCAATGTCTTGAGGACAACCAAAATGATTTTCAATTTGGCAACCGATAGCTTTTAATTCATGATAGATTTCCGCATTATCATCAAGTAATTGCTCAATAGGGTTTGGGTTGGATATACCCGAAACTATATCTTCGCCTTGTGCCATAGCAAGATATTCTCCATACAGTTCCTGCTTTTTATTTATAGGGTTTGATGTGAAAATTACGCCTGTTCCAGAATTAGTATTAAGATTTCCGAATACCATCCGCTGTACAATAACTGCCGTATATAAATTATGGGGTATTCCTTTATTTTTTCTGTAAAACTCCACATGCTCATTTTCCCAAGAATTAAATACAGCGATAATACAATTTATAATACATTCAAGAGGGTCTTCCGGAAAAAGCTCGCCTACCTTATATTTATAACGTTTTTTATACTTTCCAATGATGCTTAAGATTTCATCACGCTCTAACTTATCGTAAAAGCTATGCGGTCTCGATTCCTCTTCGCTTTCAATAAACACTTTTTTTACGGTCTTGGCATAACTTATGATGAACCGTAAGTATGATTGGTACAGATATGTTTGCCGACACGAAAGTAATATGCGTTCGTTTAAGCCGACATTAAGGATTGTGTCAAGCATTCCAGGCATAGATACAGACGCCCCCGACCTTATCGAGAAAATCAAAGGGTTATTTTCATCGCCTAATTTTTTGCCGCTACTGAGCTCAATATCATGTATTGACGTAATAATTTCGTTTTTAAGATTGTCAATTATACTCTTATTACCTGTAAGATAATTACGACAAATTTCTATAGGTATTATAAATCCTTCCGGAACCTTAATTCCCAATTGACAAAGGGCGAGCAAATTAAAACCTTTATTACCTATACAATTTTTAGAAAAACTGAAATAATCGCAGTTTTTTAAATGTATACAATACATATCATAAAACATCCTTCCTTTCTTTGACAATAAATTGCATAATATGCCCATAAATCGGTCTGATGTAATCGAACAGTAACCGCTCTGTCACAAAAGTATTTTCCTCCGGCTTGGCAATATTCGACCATTTTATTGAAATTTTATTTACGCCTCTTTTTAACAGCTCTGCGGGAATATTTTCTTCTATTTTAAACCAGTTTGTTGTTTCGGCTTTTACACTGTAAAAATGCTTCTCGTTAATGCTTATTGAAATTTCTGCAAACGAATATGGCGGTGTTTTTATAATAATGTCGCATGTTAAATCAGAAACCCCAGACTGGATTAGATAAAAATTTGAACAATTCGTACGAAAACTTGAATACATTTTTTTGCCATCGCCGTAATCAACAGATTTTGAACCTAAAAAAGTGTTAAAATAAGAACTTTCCTTATAATAAGTTTCCAGTAAATTTATTATAAACGGAGCTTTACCGGCATGATTTGTAATTCTGATATCGTTAATTTCATGATGTATATCAATACCGATTTCTTTCAGCGCAAACATCATAACATCAACTAATTCAATATCCATTACCATGCAATCATCCGGCTGACGTATTGTAGGATACTGCGCTGTGTTAATTTCTGTGAATAATTTGTTCAAACGCCACGGGGTTTTTTGAGATGCACACTTGCAATATTTAATCATCTTTTCTGCGATTTCTTGTTGGATATTTAAAGCTTTTCTGCAATGATAAAGAAGATAATCTTTATCAAGGTTGCCTATATGAGCACTGTGAATTGCAGCATAAAAGTGAGCGTGACTACTAATTTCTTGCTCCGGTCTCAAATCTGATGAAACCGTAAGATTGCAACATTGTTGTTTAAATATCCACTTTGCAATTTCCGTACATGCAACTCTGATACCGGTATCTGTTAAATGACAATAATCAATAAACAAGTCGTTTCCCGGAATCCCGCCCTCCAAATATTCTGCAAACACTTTCGGTAAATCACAAACAGCTATTCCATGAATCTGTGCTGCTTTCCGAATGCTGTTTTTTATGATACTATTGACGGCAGGTGGCGGTCCCAGTCGATAAAGGTTAGTATCTAAAGCCTTGTTATACATGTCTGACGCAGTGATGTTATCACCATTCTTACATGCGATTCTTGCAATGATTTCATATCCTAAAGGGTTCACTGGATCCAAACTAATCATTTTTTTAGCGTTTTCTTCAGAAACATCATCAGTAATAAGAGTTCGCCATTGCTTTGATAACCCGAAAGGACAGTTAAGTTCTGTGTCGTAACTGTTGTAACGCCAATCTTTAAGATTAAATTCCGGTATAACAAATAAAACTTTATCTGAGAATAAAGACTTTAATTCAAAGAAAAAAGAATCAATCTGTGCCGCCGCTTTTTCCTGAATTACATTTCCCACCGCTTTATACCATTTAACGCCAGATTGTATAGCTTGATATATTCTATCTGATTCCCCCTCCGATAACTTCCACAATCCTTTCCGCCAATTATTACCCGCAAAAACAATCGCATAATCGGGGCAATTATTTGCCGCTGAAACGCATTTCTTAATAAGTTCCGGCATTTCAATGCTAACCTTTGTTTCATCTTCAACATTACAAATCATGCCATTCGCTTTTAATAAAGATTCCAGAAAAATGGACGGCGTATAATGAGGCGCATACATAAACCCGGCAGCTACAGATTCCCCTAAAAATACAACCTTTGTCTTTTTACCCGAATTCATAAAATTCCCCTCTTTAAAAACTAAAACCCTATATCTCCATGTATTATCATGTGCGTTATATAAATGTATAAAGGTCAGATTGTTCTTGCCCTGCGTATGGTCTTAAATTATTAAGAATAGCTTTAAATCGTTCAATATTATCCCTATTTTGGTTACGGGAGATATGGTAATACCCGATTACCAAATGGTCAATATCGGTATTAATAAAACAATCAATAGCATTTTCCGGACACTCAACAATAGGTTCTCCACGAATATTGAAAGATGTGTTCAGGATAATCGGGCATCCTGTCAGCTTGTCAAATTCATAAATCAACTTATAAAACAATGGATTTTGGTTACTGCTTACAGTCTGAACCCGCGCCGAATTGTCAACATGTGTAATTGCAGGCAATTTAAGAGGGGATATAACGTCACATGTATTCAGCATAAACGGCGATTCGTCTTTTATGTCAAAGTGAATTGTCATTTTTTCTGCCAATACAGCCGGAGCAAAGGGTCTGAATGATTCTCTCTTTTTAACCATCAGATTAATGGTATCTCTCATCTCCGCATTGCGCGGGTCGGCGAGAATTGACCTGTTGCCGAGAGCCCGTGGACCGAATTCCATTCTTCCTTGATACCAGCCTACTACAAATCCGTTTGATAGTAACTCAGCGGTTTTTTTAGTCAGTAAATTTTCGTCTTCAAAAAACGTGTAAATAAAATTTGCAGAATCAAGTAGCCGTTTAATATGAGCGTCGTCATATTCTTTACCCAAATACACATTTTCTAACTGTAAACGTCTGTATTTGTTCTTATTAAAATTGGCATAAGTTAATGCCGCAGCACCCAAAGCCGCTCCTGCATCGCCGGATGCAGGTTGGATAAAGATATGTTTAAACGGACCGTTTTCCCTAAGGTAGCGGTTGGCAACACAATTTAACGCCACTCCACCTGCAAGACATAAATTTTTGCTTTTGGTTATTGAGTAAATAAATTTTGCATTTTTAAGGATGATTTCATTTATTATAACCTGAAGACTGTTGGCTAAGTCAATATGAAATGATGTAAGTTCGGATTCGGGCTTTCTCGCCGGCATCCCGAATAATTCCTCCATTTTAGGGCTATACATTTTTTTCCCGTTGATATAATCGAAATAGATTTGATTAAGTGTATATGTTCCATCGTTTCTTGACGTAATAAGATTTCTCAGCAAATTTACATACTTCGGAGTACCATACGGCGCAAGCCCCATAACTTTATATTCACCGCTGTTCACCTTAAATCCCAAATACCCCGTAATTGCGCTGTAAAATAACCCAAGAGAATCGGGAAAATTTATCTGTTTCTTAATTTCAATTGAGCTACCATTTGCATAAGCATATGATGTAGTAGCCCACTCTCCCACAGCGTCGTTTACCATAACGGCTGATTCGCTGAAACCGGAAAACATATACGCACTGGCTATGTGCGACATATGATGCGTGTGAAAGTCAATCGGACCGTCATATCCTAAGAATTCTTTTATTTCATAACAAATACGCTGAGGATTTAATTTCTTTTTATATAAAGTGTTATTGACATCATATCCGGAGGCAATTTGACGTTCAAATTTGAGCTTCGGCATCTCATAATAAGCTATAATATCAACGTCCAAAACAGTTATACCTCCGGCAGACAAACAGTATGCAAAAGAATTTACGGGGAGTGAACTGTCATTTTTAATTCTTGTAAATCGTTCTTCCTGTGCAGCCGCTATAAGAACTCCGTTTTGAATCAGGCAACATGCCGAATCGTGAAACAATGCAGAAATTCCAATAATATTTTCACTCATATTCCGCGCCTTTCCACAATATCCGAATCAATTTGTATCTTGCTTTAAACTTTGAGATTGAACATAATTCAAAAGCGACTCTACAGTTTGAAAAGTATCTAATGACAGGGCGCTCGCCTCAAACTCAAATTTAAACTCTTCCTCAATATCCAATATCATTTCCGTAACTTTGAGAGAATCAATTCCATGGTCATTGCGCAAATTCGATGCGAGAGTAATCTTGTTGGAATTATGCAAGCAATGGTTTCTAATAATCTCAATTAACTTTTCTTCGATTTTGGGGTTTACTGTAACCATAACAATACCTCTTTTAAATATTTTTTTTATATTCAAGAATTTTACTATAACTTTTATAATAAAATTTTTCTTGATAATATATAACAAAGTGAGATAAGAACACTTTTTCTGTATCAAATCTAAGCATTAAATCAGACAAAGTGTCAATGACATCTTCTGAAGAAATATAGACATAGAGATTGTGATTTCCGTCTGCATATAAAATAAAATAAGATTCCCTATTGTTAATAATTGATTGAATTAGAACATTGTTCATTAAATCTATATCTTTTTCGAAATCATTTGTCTCTTTCATAAAAATATTTATATTATCAAAAAACCGAATAACACAATATTCTCCCGACAAGTTGTCATCATCAATCTCATTACAGACATAATTGCGTACTTTCTCGCGTATAGGCTGACGGAATATCATCTTTAACTTTTTTGTCGCACGAGAATTGTTATGAATAGGAGCGGAGGGATTTAAAATAACGTGAGGCTTCATATAAACCGCTCTTATCCCCAACTGTTCCGGTTTTAATTCATACTCAACTTGTGGCGACATCGACGTGCTTTGCCAACTTGAGATAAGTTTTTTTTCCGTGTGACAAATTGTAAGTATACCCGGAGGGTTGACAAAAACAATCGCCTTATGACAATTATTAAAAATAGTGAGCTCCCGTTGAGCGGAAAAATGTTCTTCACTGATTTGAATTTTAAATTTGGAAATGTTCTTTGTGAATATCGAATAACCATTATCAGTTAAAACCGCCTCGACATAGGATTTTTTTCTGATATCAATAAATTCAACAACAGTAAACCAATAAGCTGATGTGTACATATTTTCCTGTGGAAACCAAGAAAACTTTTCAGGAATATCGGCATTACATTTTATCAAGTTAGATATAACTTTTGTTGTCACAAGACTTTCTGTTAATTCCTTATGTGTGAACGAATCAAATATAAAACTTTTTTCTTGCTTTAGCAGATTGTTAGTATAAAGCACTCGACTGCCGTTAAAGTGTTCGTCTTCAATATTATAAACATTGAAAATTTTAACATGCTCTAAATTCTGAAGTTCTTCATATTCGGGATTACTCATATCAAGTCTTACCGTTCCTCCGAATAATGCAGTGGCTGCGAACAGTCCGGGAAAGCGCATTGCCAATCCGCAGACACGCAGAGCACCGGAACAAACACCTACAGCGTATCTGTTTGTTGCATCGACAAAGTCTGAATTATAAACTGAGTTGATGATTTTGAGAATTTGACTTTCGCTTACATAATCACGATTAAGACCGCCTCGACCATAGACTGTAACAACTATAAAATCTTGAAATTCTGAGCGAACAATATTATTCGGTATGTCGGGAAATAAATCCATGACTGTACCATACGGCATTAATATAACGGTTTTTATTTTTTCACCGGCAACATAATTATCGGGGAAAAAGAAAGTGTATGGCATATACACATTATCAACATCGCTTTTCATCAGAAATGTAACAATGTCACCGGGGCGAAAGTTGCTGAAATAATCATTCTTCATGCCTTTTTTACATAATATTGATTTTAAAAGGCGTGAGAATTGACTGTATAATATATAAAGAAACTTATCATAAATTAGCTCTATTTTTCCATTATTAAAGACAAAATTCTCTGATGTAAATTTAAATACATAATCGATATAGTTTTTGAATTCAATATCTTCGGCTTTATTACGTGCTTTCAGAAAAAGCTCCTTATAATTGCCTTTAAAAACATATACATCCGAGCCGGAAGTCTCGCATTTAATATGCAACGGACCATCGCAAAGCGTGGATATTGAAATTATATTGCGCTCCCCTTCCATAACTTTATGAACAACCGAGTTTCCCGACACATCTTCAACTATTACACTAATTTCAAGAGCTACCGGATTTAAACTGAAATACTGCGGAAAAATTTCCAATGATAATTCGTTGTTAGCACGATGTGTTTGCGGAACAATAGAATGGTTTTTGTACATGATTTTAATGGTTGAAGAGTAATAAATATCGTATTTATCTACTGCTTTGATAAACGAAACCGGCTTAACGCTTACAGAAAAGCTGTACTCCTCTTTTGACAACTGGGAATACCGACTTGAAATTTCTTGGGTGATAAGTATAGTATTAACCCCGCTTCTGAGCTCAAAAATAAGCGAAACCGATTTAATGTGATATTCATAATATGATGTACAAACTTTATTTCCATTAATATAGACGGTTATGGGAAGAGAGGCGCGAATATTAAAATATGTATCTTGCTTTGCGTCGGTATATATACAACAAACAGAATAAAGCATACCTTCGTTAAATTCCTCTTCACCCGAATAAATCAAATTTGATTTACCTTTTTCCGATATAAAATACCGCCAATTATTCTGTAAGTCTTTCGGATTTAAAAATGATAACTCATGTTGTTGGATTATTATTCCCTTTGATAAAACATTTTCAATATCAGCATCACAATCTTCGGAAAGTTTATATATCCATTTATTCAGTGTACATGGTCTGTTTACTGCATGGGTTATGGGATAATGCGATTTGGTTACCAAATCTGACAAAGCGACTTCTATATTATTCAAATTAACTTACCTCACTTTGTTATTTATAGCAATATTGTTTCCAATTCGTCTAAATTTTCAGAACTCAGAGAATCTATTATCTTAACAACCGACGTATTCATTGTTATCAAAATTCTATCATATTCCTGTTCACAATTTTTCAAATAGGAGAGTGTAGAATTGATATTGGATTTATCTGCGAAATAACGAATTTTTTTCTTTCGCATAATAATTCTCTCATAACAGACCGTAGGGGGTGTTTTGATATAGAAAATATAATCGGGTACTGAAAAACAGATTTTTTTGCTAAGAAAAGGTAGGTGCTTAGAACCATTGCATTTATCGCGTACCATTCCGGTATATATATATCTGTCACACAGTATATAATCAACTTTTTTAGATGGTGTCGCAAGTTTAAACTTCACATCATATAGAAAGCTGATGTATTGTATAGCGGCAAAAATATCAGCAGAAAGCAAACCGAGTTTTTCCAACAACTCAATTATTACACGAAAAAAATGATTGGAATTCCATTCATAAAGATAATAAGAACAGTTATTGGTTTTTAAAATTTCAATTACTCTTTTTATATATTCACTTTTCCCGCATGCACTTATTCCTTCAAAAACAATAAAATTACTTTTTCGCATAACACCTTACTGTTTACGCTGAGCCCAAAATTCGTTATATGCCGTCAGCGTTGTTTTATCTATTTCCAATCTATGTTTGGAGTTAAACAGTCTCTCGTAAAAACCCATTGTCCAAGTCCTAGGTTGTTCTGTTTCTATGGCGTATTCGTTTAGATAAGCCGTATCGTCGGGTTTAAGAGTACGCATAACCTCAGGCGGAATAACATTATAGAGGTAATCGACATAATAAAACGCAAAGTATACAACTTTAGCCAAACCATACCCCTGAACTCTTTCAACGAACACTTCCCAATCAACATCTTCCTTAAATTTATCAAGATATACGACAAAATCGGCGAATTTATATAGTTTCAAATCCCTTAAATCATGAATCCAATTAATCATGACCGCTTCTTTATAGAGATGACAACTCAATTGCAACAGTAAGTCTTCCGGCGTCAGCACCCATACCGCTTTTCCGTCTATGTCCGTTAAAACTGCTCTGTCAACCAATTCCGCACTGTTTACATTGTAAGGACAATTCCCTTTCCAAAGAATGCTATGATTTAAATCTAATTGCAGTAACGGTATAAAAGGATTATCGGAGGGTTTTAGGCATTCCAAAAATTCGTGTGTCGTCATTTGGTGCATTACCATTTGCTTACGGGTAGCAGGCTTTATTTCAAAAGTGTTGCGGTCATAATCGCCTTGTATATACCCATCAGAAGTAACAAGATTCAATACTTCTTTCCCATCCTCCAACTTCACCAATAAATCAATATCATTAAACGTCCTTGATTCCATAACAGGATAAGCATTATAAGCAAGATAGCTCCCTTTTAATATTGCGAATTTAATCCCGGAATTGATTAGGTTTGAACCCAGCGAAAGCAATTCTGTTTTATATCCTTCATTCCGTAGTCGGTAAACACTACTCTGGTGGTGCATTAACTTCAAAATTTCTTCTTCAACTAAGTTTAATATCTTCATATTCTTTAAATGGTAATACAACAAATTAAGTGAACGATGAAATAAAGCTTGATATAATATTTCGCTCCAATCCAAATTCGGAGAATTAAGAGTGGCAGTAACAATATTTTTTTCTTCCTCTGAAAGAACCCCTCTGGAACATATAATGATTAGCTGATGCTCAGGTGTAAGGGTGCCGTATGTTTTTTCCATGTTAAGACCATGCCTTTCCGCTAAAGACCAACGAGTTTTTAAGCATGTCGGTATCCTCGCTTTTAATTTAAAAATTTATAAGTTTATGATAGAATCTCTCTGTTTGAGCGGTAAATTACAGAGTATGGAGAAATATTTATTCGTAATTTATACCTTCACTATTTCATTTTATATTTCTCTCCTTTTTTTACAATTCGTCCCTCGATAGACGCATCAATATTCGAATCTATAATTTGTAAGTAATCCGCCATCACTTCTTTTAACAAGCCCTTTACTTCTAATATATTGCCGTTTGAAAATTCTGTATAGTTATCGCCGCCGTAAAACAAATAATCACTTGTTGCAACAATAAATGTTCTATCCGGGTCAATCGGCTCATTTTCGTATAAAACTTCCGTGACGCGTTCCCCCGGAGGTTTTGATGCGTCAAAAGTAAAATTCAGACCGGATACATGTAAAAAGGCGCCGTTGACTCCATTGGGATAAGCTCTTAATCCGCGTTCTAAAGCGCTTATAATATAAGAGCCTTCAACTTCAATAACAATTAAACTATTTGTAAACGGAAGAGCCCTTCCTAATTGATATTGATTAATATCACCCACGGATATACTTTCTCGAACGACTCCACCGTTGATAATGGCAATCTCTGCATCGCCAACCTCTCTCATTGCATCTGTAAGCAGATTCCCCAAGTTAGTCTCGCCTGTTCGCATATGTGTTCTCGCACCGTTAAGCTCAACATTCGTATACCCGACCACAAGTTTAGACGCTTCAAGAGCGATTTCTTTATATTGATTGGCTATATTCAGCATTTCACTGTTTTGCAAGCCGGCGTCTTTCGATGAAAGCAGTTTCCAAGTAATTTTAACTAACTTGTCGTCTTTAAAATATAAATCCGCTTTTCCTAAATGCGTTGTCCAAGCACCCACTTCAACGATAGATGTATTGTTTACTACAACAGGGGTTGTATATAAGTTATGCCGACGAGCGCTGAGTATTAGGTCAATTCCATCGACTTGCTCTGCCAAATCTTTATCATTGTTGTCGCCTAAATGAGATAATAAAACAATTGCATCTACACCAATCTGTTTCAAATGATGCACCACATCATTTGCTTCCTGAACGGGGTCTGTAATGCTAATATGCGCTTTAGCATAAGAATCGGTTTTGGGTACTGCATCTGGAGTTAATAATCCAAATACTCCGATTTTCTTTCCTTCGATATTAAACACTTTATAAGAATCAAAAAGTCTTTCATCATCATGGTACAGATTGGCGCACACATACGGGTGGCTTACCTCTTCACTCAATTGAATAAACCGCTCAACCCCAAAATTAAAATCATTGCTACCTACAGCCATAGCGTTATACGGCATCATATTGACGAGTTTAACCATTCCCTCACCCCTATTTACATTTGATTCATTGGTTCCGTGAAACATGTCCCCGCAATCAAAGAGCAAGATATTGTTGTTTTCGCTTTCCTTTGAAATAAGACCAGCGACTAACGGAAGCCCCATAATGTTATTAATGTCTTCAGTGGTATATTGACCCCATGAATTTTTTTCTAAAGTCATATGTCCGTGTATATCAGCTGTATTCATGATTGTTACCTTTGAGTCATAATATCCTGTCTTCAGTAAAGCGTCGTTAAGGCTAAATCTATTGAATAAATATATACCCGATAAAAAAAAGAGCAGAACAATGAATACCACTAAACCATTATATTTATATTTTTTCATAACGTCCCCTCCGTTATAATTGATTCCCCGAGCTGGAATACTTTGATTTTAATTTGTTCCAGGATAATAATGATAATGACAACATCACCGCTCCAATGAACGGACTAATGTAGAAATAAACTGAATTATATTGTAAGGACTCCTGTTTTTCTAAGAAGAATAACGCAGGAAAATAATTTACAAATGCAAACGGAATAATATATATTAAAAGAGAACTTATAAAGCAAGGATAAAAACTTAAAGGATATGCTGCACACTTTCTGATACTGAAAAAAATAAGATTGCGTACATTTGCAACTTTTATTGCTTTAAAGCTCAATGCCGAGGCAAAAAGAAATATACTCATTTGGATTATTATACTCGATATAAGCATAACAGTATAATATATAATATTGGGTAATGTCCAGCTTATCTGTACTCCGTTTGAAGTCGTAATAAACAAAAAGATTCCTAATATGCAGTAGCCGAAAGCAGCAGGAATATCTATCTTAGAAAGTAAAATCTGATACATAAGACTTTGCGGTCTCAATAAGTACCGGTCAAATTCACCATCATAAACCAAATCCTCAAAGTCGCGCAAACCAGTGAAGAACAATACAAAAATGCCATAGCTAATGTATAAAAAGCTATACAAGAACAGTAGTTCTTCTAACGTCCACCCTTTTATTTCGATGAATCGCTGTAAAAGAAGAATAATAACCAGCACATTTCCAATTTCTCGGACTAATACCGCAAACAGTAAAAAGAAACGGTCAAATTTATATTGAAGAGCAATCTTAAAAGAAAGCTGTATATATTTAGCAGACACGGCGATATTCTCTTTTATTCTCACTTTATCCTCCGTGTATATCTATTTTTTTTATAGCTTGCCTCCACAAAATCATATTACATAAAAATAGTATAATAATCCATAAAATTTGTTTTGAAACAGAATAAATCATTTCGGATACAGGGAGTTGCCCTAAATAAATCAAAAGCGGCGTATATAATATAGAATCCAAAGGGGTTAATTTAATAATATCTATTAACCACTGCGGCATAAACCATAAAGGTATAACAGCTCCGGAAAACAATAAAATCATAACATCTTTTAATGTCACTAAACTAAAAATTCTTTTAAACCAAAATGCGGTCATCCAAACAATAAAATTAATACAATATATAACAAAATATCCTAATATAATACTTAATAAAAAAGCGAAAAAAAACAATACGGAAAATGGCGGCAATATGTTAAAAATTAAACCGAAAATAACAATTGACGGTATTAACACGATAGTTATTTTGAATAATGTTATTCCAAAATTATAAAAAAATATATAAATGAAGAAATTCGTGGGTTTGGTTAAATCATTAACAATAGAGCCGCTACGTATTTTCTTCTCAATAAAATAATCATCCATAGAAAAAATATAAGTAATGTTTAAAGAAAGAATAACGTAAGTCAAAATCATATTAAACTGAAATCCGTCAAAAGTATTATCTTCACTGTAAATAGCATTCCATATTGCTATATTCACTAATATCATTACCATTGCATTAATTATGTTGCCGAATAAATCTAAGCGATAAGACATATTGATAATGAATGAATTTTTAGAAACAGCCCAATATTTCATACTTATGACCATTCCCTCTCCGCATACTACTTCTACACCTGACCTGCGTAAATATTCTTCACAATAGTTTCTATGCTCGTTTCCTCAACAATCACATCTGATATACGATTTTTAGCTGCAACACGATTGATAAGCTCCGCAACGTTTAATTCGTTGTGGTTAAAAGATATATGAATTTCTTTTTCCTCCTGTCGGTCAATTATTACCGAATCCAAACTGACATTATCCAAATTAAGCTTGTCTTGTAGATACAGCCGCAATTTTCGGTTAAACCCGCCGAAATTTTTTAGTTTTTTTAAGGAGTTGTCATAAATCAGGCTACCTTTATCAATTATGATAACTCGAGAGCATACCTCCTCAATGTCTGACATGTCGTGAGTTGTGAAAATCATTGTAATATTTCGTGTTTTATTTACATGCTTAATAAAATCACGGATGCTTTGTTTAGCGGTAATATCCAAGCCTATTGTGGGCTCGTCAAAAAAAATTATGTCCGGCTCATGCAACAGCGCAGCAGCTATGTCCGCACGCATTCTCTGACCTAAACTCAATTGTCTGACAGGTTTATTAATAAAAGAGCCTATATCCAAAATTTCATAAAACGTATTTAGATTTTTTTTATAAATTTCTTTTGGAATATTGTATATATACTTGAGCATATCGAAACTGTCAATGACCGGAATATCCCACCAAAGCTGAGTTCGCTGACCAAAGACTACACCTATATGCCCGACATATTTTTTTCGTTGTTTAAACGGGTCAAATCCCATTACTGAAACGCTTCCAGAGGTTAGCGATAAAATACCCGTCAGTGTTTTTATTGTTGTCGATTTGCCGGCGCCGTTAGGTCCGATGAAACCGACCATTTCACCTTTATCAATAGAAAAACTAATGTTTTTTACAGCGGGTACGGTATAATACTCTTGTACCAATATACTTTTCACATGATTGAAAAAACCCTTTTCGCGTTTCCATACCCGATATTCTTTTGACATGTTTTCAACGTTAATCATAATTTTTTATTCGCCAATCTTTGACATATTAATTTGCTTACCAACATAAATAAAGGTATAATAATCAATACATATAATGATTTCAAAAAACCGGACATGTAATAAAACATGGGCATGTTAGTTTGAAACTGTTCTATATATCTTCTGCCTAAAACTAATAATGGGACGCCTATTAAAATAACAGTCGCTTTCCCAAACAGGGTTTTGGCAGCTTCAAACTTGTCTGTTTTTTTATCTATAAACATCGCAATAAAAAGAACTGTAATATGTCCTAACGACAGCATATACCTTTGACTGGTAATAAAAAATGATACCGCAATAAAAATTGCAATCATAGCAAGATAAAACAAAAATCCATATTTATGTGATGTAATAAAATCAAACAGTTTATTGGCGAGTAATACAATACAGACAGCAATAAACGCGCCTCCTATTACATCAATCGGTGTATGTGCGCCCAAGTATATTCGCGATAAAGAGAGAGCGATAATACATAGGATTCCAAATATATAAAACAATTTTCTTCCTATAAACAACATTATGGATGTCATATAAGACGTTAAACTCTGCACGTGACCACTTGGAAAAGAATACCCGCCTATCGGAGTTTCATTAAGCACGCGAATATCCATCTGTCCGAAATGCCTCGGAATGGTAAAGGTATCCTTAATCCAAGCATTTGATATATTATTTAAATAAAACGCAAAATGAATTTTTAAAGCGAGTTTACGGTCAAAAGCCCATAATATAACTGCGAGAATTATAAGATAAAAATCGTCCTCGCCAATAAGTGAAATCGTGATGGCAATCTTGTCTAATATTGGATTGGCAAATGATTGCAAAAATCTTACAAACCACATATATTATATAGTTACCGATAATTTTCGATGTATAAAATCAATAAGCAGCGATACATTATCAAACATATCCAAATTCAACTCTTCTGATTCACTTACAAATCCGAAGCTCTCTTCAATCAAAACAATTAAATTTAGAATCTGTAAAGAATCAAGAGCCAAATCATCTAACAATGATGTGGTTTCCGATAATTCAGCAATCTGCTCTTTTAGTACCACATATTCATCTTTTATGAGTAATGTTTTCAGTTGCTCCAATATTTCTTCCCTTGTCATAAGGTTTCCTCCTATAATCCAGGCGTAGGTATATCACCTAAAACCTGCTTGCTGATTTTAGCATATTTTTTTAGTTTTTCCGCCTCTGAAAATTCATTGATATTAAAGTTTTTAGTTATTTCCGGACGAAAATATCTAAAAATAAGCGTTTCCGCCGATAAATCAAAAGGATTATACTTTTTTTTCAAATCGTTCTTTTGCTCTTCGGAGAAAGGCTCAAAATTCATCTCACGCGGCAAAGGTGCTTTTAAAGGATAATTGTCATGATTTTTTAAGACAATTCTCTTGCCATTAATGTAAACTACACTAAATCTCTTCCGCAACGCAAAATTTAAACATTCCTCTGCAGTGTTGATGATGGGTTCCCCAGCGTCATTTAAAGATGTGTTACAAATCATGGGAATCCCTGTTTTCTCATAGAAATTTTGAATTATATCGTAAAGAATCGGGTCGGTTTCCTGCTCAATGGTCTGCAGCCGTGCTGTATTATCCAGGTGGCAAATTGCCGAAACATGCTTAGCCTTGTTTTCTTTAACTTCAATGGTGTGAAGCATAAACGGAGAACTATACGGTTTCACAAACCAGTCCTCAACATAATCAGTCAAAACAATCGGTGCAACGGGTCGCCACCACTGCCTTTTCTTTACTTTATTAAGTATATCCTTTGCCGTGCTTGAACGCGGGTCCGCCAAAATACTTCTGTGTCCCAATGCGCGGGGACCGATCTCGGCTTTGCCGTAAAACCAAACAACGGGGGCTTTTTCTATATCCGCAATAAAATGTTCAACTTTAATATCAGACGTTTGTTCAATATAATTTCCGAATTTCTGCTGTGAAAAAATAGAATTAATATCATCTAATGAGTCACCATGAAAGGCTGTTTTTAATTTAAAATCTACCCGCTCCATATTTTTATAAAAATAATACAAAGCAATCCCAAGCGACATGCCGGCATCATTAACGCAAGGCGGGGCAAGAAACCCCTTAAATTTGTATTTTTGCATAATATAACTATTGGTGGGACAGTTCAAGATATATCCACCTGCTAAAGCTATATAACATTTTTTCGGGTCAACACCGTATGAATCAATGACATTCTGAATGTTATAATCCATAATGCGTAAAGACATTTTTTGAATTTCTTTAACCGCCATACTGATTTTGTTGTCAGACTCGGAAAAACGTTCATCAAAACCATTAAACAAAATTCCCGAATCGCGTTGCGTAATATTATCAATGTAATTATATAACTTCTGAACATACCGATGTGCAGTACGAAGGTCTTTTGTTTTACGCGCTTCAATAATGGATTCCGAAAAATCTTCCGAAAGCTCACTGGAACTCGCTGTCGCCAAAGCCATGAGCGTTCCTTCGCGTAAGTTGAATTTTTTTCGGGCATATGCCCAAATAAAACCCGGAGATATGATGTCAAATACTTTTATTTTTCCTTTCGCGGAAAAGCACCCCGAATAATAATTTTTTTCATTAACTTTAATATCAACAACTGCGTCCGGACCACCATCTACCGCCATTCCTATAATATCATTATTGTAGAAAATATTCGTGTCCATTAAAAGTGCTGAAAACAGATGAGCTATACTATGATATGACTGAAGTGGATATTCTTTAAGCGAATGATAATCTTCAACCGTATCAAGAAGAGGAGTACCTATAATTGCCTGCATATCCTCCAATTGTAATGAATATTGCGAAAGAAGAGTATTTAACATATTTACCGCTTGGTTACGATTGAAGAATGAGAGCCTATGCCGTTTTAATCCCGATATGCGTTCAAGCTCCCAATAATGAATAAGATTTACCTCAGTACCGGTTTTATTCCATAAAGATACATTCTGGTCATGCCTAACATGAAAAGCATATAGATGTGAAATTTCATCAATATGGAGATATGTTGCCAAGTAATAACCGTCTTTCATTAAATACCTCCTTTGGGAATGTTTTGCAGGTTATTAAACGTACTCTAACTGCCCGCTGTTTGCTTACTGCGTTCGGCATGCGACAAGTAAGCTTCTTTTTGATGGGGCAGATAAAACAAACGCACAATATCATCCGCATATAGTATACCCTCTAATGTAAGTTTGATATGGGTGTCCGTAATAACAATGAAACCTTTTTCACGAAGAAACTCTAATTCATTTTTAAATAACGTCATTATATCAACACCGAATTCATCGTAGAAACGACGCATTTCATAATTTGTAGATTTAATTCCGAACACAAGTCTCTGCAACATATCCTCCCGTTTGCTCATTTTATATGCTCTCATGGTTGGAATAATGCCCTGAGATACTCTTTTAATATATTTATTAATATTTATTTCATTTTGAAAGAGAGTTTCGTTGTAACACGAATGTGCCGAAGCACCTAAACCTAACATATCCTCTCCTTCCCATAGCTTTTTGCGATGTACATGATTATGCTCTTCTTTGGTGGCAAAGCTGAAATTTGTTACGGCGATATAACCAGAGTCCATCAACTTTTGAAAACCGGCTCTTACAAAATCAGCTTCTTCTGTATCGCTCATCAATACAATTTGGCGGTTTCTAAGCTTTTTGTAAAGCGCGTTATTTAAATACAATTCTAATTTGTATACCGCAATATTTTCGGGATGCAAATCAATCAGTTTATCAATAGTGTCAATCCAGCTGTTAAAGGTTTGATTCACCATGCCGGACATTATATCTACATTTATTGACGGAATATTCATTTTTCGCGCAAGCTCGAAAACTTTATAAAAAGCTTCAACATCATGAGTTCTGCCATTGTCTTTGAGAACCTGATTATCCATGCTTTGAACGCCGACGCTTAAGCGTCTAATATTATACTCGTTTAAAATCCGTAGTTTTTCTTCATTTGTTTCAGGTCCCGGTCTGGCTTCAAAGCAAAGCTCATACTCATTCGCTAAATTAAATGAAGTAATTATTTTATCAAGAACCGCGCGTATTTGCTTAGAAGTCATTTTGGTTGGAGTTCCACCCCCAAAGTAAACTGAACTCGCAACTTTAGAACATACTTGCGGAATCGCACTAACCATTTCTATTTCTTTTAAAAGGGATTCAATATACTCGTCTGGCACGGGTTTATCATAAATCTCATCCGATTTATAATAACAGAACTCACATTTCTTGTAACAATAAGGAATATGTACATATATATTAAACCCTTCCTTATCCCACAATTTATCAATGCCTTGCTTGTTCAAGCTGTTAGACGGCGGGTATTGATTTATAAAATCTTCCCGTGTCAATTTAAGTTCCATTTTTTGCTCCTTATTATTGTGCGTTTGTACTATCAAACTAAATATTTTCTCAAAATTTTACCGACAGGGCTTTTTGGAATTTGGTCAAGAAATTCCACCGCTTTAGGGATTTTATAATCTGCTATTCTATTACGGCAGTGTTCAATTATATCACGAACGCCGACATTATCCGCTGCAACAACAAACGCCTTAACCACAGTGCCATATGGTTTCGCATGTTTGGCGGCAACAACTGCGTCCTTAACTCCGGGAATTTCCATAATTATCTGCTCAACCTCATATGGGTCGACTTTCATGCCCGCTACATTTATAATATTTGTGATACGTCTGATTACATATATATATCCGTTATCGTCAATATAACCGTAATCATCAAGTTTCAGCCACCCGTCAGAAAATTGCGAGTTGAACTCCTCGGGATATAAATAACGTCCTGCATTACAGGCGCTTTTAGTAAATAAATTTCCTTCTTGTCCCAAACCGACATCTTCGTATTCCTCGTTCAATACGCGAAATATTCTGCCACCGACCGGTTTGCCTACTGACTTTGCATATAAGTCTGGTTTATTATTAATACACATAACCCCAGTTTCTGTCGAGCCATAATCTTGGGTAATATAGATATTACTGACCTCATAAAACCTATGAAACAATTCCTCCGGCATAGGCGCTCCAGCTGAGAAACATTTTCTCAGTGTTGATAACGCTTCATAAACTGTTGCTTTAGATTCGCACATCATTTGATACATAAACGGAACAGCGAAAAGTATGGTTACTCCATACGCGGAAATATATTTCATTATATCTGCAACAATAAATGTTTCGGGTAAAATAACAAAAGAACCCATAAAGAGGGGAAGTAAAGCCCCCGCTACTAACCCGTATGAGTGGTATATTGGCGGAATGGTTAAAAACACATCATTTTGCTTTATGTCGGCACACTGAATGGTTTCCTCTATTTCCAACCGCACGGACGCTATTGTCCGGATGACCCCTTTTGAAACACCGTTAGTCCCGCTTGATATTTGGCATATATAATCTTTAGGATAGTATTTTGCGCCTTGATTTACGACTTTATCTTTCTTCCATATTATAATATCAACTGATTTCTTTACAATAGAAAACCCGTATTTTTTATACTCATTCTCGTCTTTATTTAACGTAAAAATATATTTGACTTCAGAACATTCTATATGATAGTTGATTTCCGAAGATTTGAATTTTTCGCTCAACAAAACAGCGCAATGTCCTGTTTTTTCCGCTGCAAATAAAAGCGCTAAAAATTCAATGCAATTAGGCATAATTATTGCAAACGGTTCGTTGTTTGACAGTTTCACAGATTCAATTTCTGATATAGAATCATTTACTTTCAATTCTATGTCTTTGTATGTGTATAGATTTCCTTTGGATAGAACAGCGTTTTTATCGGGATGCTTTTGTGCGTTACTCAATATTTTTTCCGCTATCAAATTGATTTTTCCTACCTTCTCTGAGTTGATTGTAAAAAGAGGGTTTCGTAATTTTAATCGCCGCATTGGGACATATTTCATGGCAAATCATACAGGATATACATGCTTTTTTATCAATTACAACATTTCCGGATATATTTTTTATACCACTTGATGGACAATTTTCAACACACCGATTACATTGATTGCATTTATCGGATTCAACATCTATACCGGGTTGTGATATTTCAAACAGCCGTTTGGTGAGAGCCGAATGGTATCTGGCAGTATGGGGAATTTTAATGTCATATTTAACAAAACGTTCTATGGGTTCCCCTACAACTTCAATTGCATTTATATCTAATAAACCGCATCTAATTGCCACATCATTTGTAGGAATATTTGCCGGTGATATATTCATGATTTTGGCAGCGAGAACGTCGAGAGCCAAAGCGTTTTCGCTTGCCATGATAAGGTTCAATGTTCTTGGCGAGCCTGCCGAACCCGGACCGTCGCCTTCTAATCCGATAACGGCATCGACAATATTAATAGCAGGCTTTAAGTGCAGGTATAGCTCAAACAACAATGTTGCAAAATTTGTTCTGTCGGGAAATTGGCTGTGAAGTTTCTTTTTAGTGTTGCCGGGTAATAACCCATATAAATTTTTGACGGCACCTGTATAAGTCATAAGACTGTGCGTTTTAAATTTGGAAATATTTATGATTGTCTTCATTTCCGAAATCTCTTTTGCCATGTAATACGCGCATAATTCCCCGTTGATGTCACAAGTAAACTCTTGCAATTCCGATTCAAAGAATGTTCTTGAATGCGGAATATTTTTCATTGCTTTATTAAGACCTGAAACATTCCAAATGCTGTTTAATCTTGTTCTGTCCGCATCACCTACCGGACTGTCTCCGACAATTATATCTTGGTTGAAAGGGATGCTCCAAAGCACGGTTTGTTTGACAACCTCCGGGTGTGTTGTTATAGCTTTGTCGGGCGTCTCTGATAAACAAAGATTGGGTTTTATTAAAACAGGACCTTCACGGGATATAAGTGACTGTGCATTTATGAGAGACATTACCTCTGAAACAGCCTTTGCAACCTCCGAGGCTTTGTAACTGTAGCAGTACGCGCAAGCTACTTTAGCTTTGGATTCCTTTCCTTTATATGACAATCTGAATTAACCTTTCTATTGATTTTTCCGTAAGATTGTGAATCCGCCTTGGGTCAAAATCACCCTCATTAATATTCTGCCGTAAATAAGCGTCTGCGGTTGCACTTTTCCCTAAAACCATGCGAAACGGTCTTTTTCTAAACCAGTAAATATCCAAGTATTTATTGGCATGTTCACGCCAGTTTGTGTTTTCTACCCAAGCATGTGCTTCTTGAATTGTTTTAGGTATGTCCGACATAACAGCCATAAGGTCATTCACATCTGCAAGCCTGCCATTGATAAAAATGCAATGCTCTGTCATATTAGAAATATAATCTCCTTGCTTTAAAAAAAGATGATTATAAGAATCAATAGAAACCAAAAGAGCACTGTCATAAATTATATATATTTTAATATTATCGGCCTTGATAAACGGTAATTGATTATTCCATATTTCGTTTGCATTAAGATTCAAATACTCTCTGATGATTAACTGCTTTCCGTCGCCCAAATTATATGAGCCGTGGATTTCTTTGGTTACTTCATGGGCTCTGAAAAATATTGATTCTGTGTACGACCATACAATACCGCAAAATTTTTGGATTTTTACGGCGTCCGGTCTTTGCGTTTTGGTGAAATATTTTTTATCAATAATTTCAGAAACCTGTTCAGGTGATAATACAATGTTTCTGCCGTCTTCATTAAATTCAGAACCGTGTTTCATTCGCTTAACCAAAGACAATAAATATAAAACTATGTCTTTTTGGTCGCTCAAGGGCAGACTCAATCGTTTCATTCCAAAAATTATCGGGTCTATAAGCCGATATAGCCTTGACGGGTTTCCCATTTGAAAAATCAATTCTTTTTCTAACGTTGAATCGCCCCTAATTTCTTTAATATCCTCTAAACATTGAACGGCGAAATCTTTTAAAAACAAGTGAATGATAGAATTCACTTTAATCGGCCAATCGTTATAATCATTATACCCCCAAGCAGATTTCAATGATTCTCTGTATTTGTATAATTTCATCTCTTTGTCATCCACAAAGATACACCTCACCTTTAGCAGAATCTACATAAACCTTTTGCCCATTCTTTACAGCTTTTCTGGCTTCTTTTACTTGCGTTATACAAGGAAGCCCCATCTCTAAAGAAACGATACATATATGCGAAAGTTTCCCGCCGTATTCACAAATAACCGCCGCTGCTTTTAAAACGGCAATCGCATACATAGGATGACTCATGGGGAGAAATACAATTTCGTTTTCTTCAACTTTATTCAAATCATCTACACTATTTACAATTCTTACTTTTCCTTCCGCCACCCCCGGCGATACGGCAAGTCCTTTCAAAATCAGCTTTTTTTCCATTTAATACTCCTATATTGTAATTAAGTTTTCCTTACTATGTTTATCATTTATATAGACGCATTTAAGCCTTTTTGTTTCATTATTGCATATACAAACCGCTCTATGCCAAACCCGACACAGCCTGTAACCAACGGAGCACCCGAATTGCTCTTTATGTTAAAATAATCAACAAAATGAGAACCGTGATAGTTAAATGACCCTACCGCGCTCTCTTTTCCGCTTGATAAATCTAAATTCAGTTCATACTTCAGTTTGAATTTTTGCTGTAAAAGTAACTTGGAGGAAAACTCTGTCGAAAAAAACGGGTCTGCGGCTGATTTAATATTTGCACATAAATCTGCTCTCTCAATAAAGCTCTTTGTTTTTTCTATCATACGGTTTCTGAAATCCAAGACATACTCCGGGCTACCTATTACAACAATTTCCCTCAAAGAAAAATCAAGCAGCCGCTCAAAATAATTGAAATTAATTGACTCATATCGCTTGCATTTGCCAATTGTTGTTATGATAATCGGCTTATCAATTGTTCTACCTTCATACTGTTTATATACATGAGGGCAAACAGCCAATTTATTTGCATATTTTGTTCCTTCCACATCTATATAATCAGGGGAAACAGCACTCATTGACCTCTTGATTTCGGAGCTGAAACGTTTTATAACATTAAGGTCTTCTTTTAGATGGGATGAAAACATTAAATGCTGCGGAAACTGTCTCAAATAGTCATATTGAACCAATGTATCCAAGCTAATCAAATCCGGATACAAATATTCTTCCCCCCCGATTTCCGTCCCCCAAGTTCTGAACATGGTATCTAATTTCTGATATAATTCAAGAAACCGACCTCCGAATCCAACCAAACCCTTGTCGTAAATGATAATTTCACCCGTTGCAGATAATTCTTCTATTATTCCGTCAAAGTCCATATTTTCTCCGTTATGTGAAAATATCACCTCCGGAATCACCTCGTTTAATCGCTTGTCTAAATCATCGATAATACCTCTAATCTTATTCGGAATGTTCTCGGATTTATCGCAATAACAAACACGTATGCAATTATCAAGTTCTTCTATCTTAAAAACATCGGCACCGAGATAGGATAATTGGTATTTCAGGCTTGTACAAAATTCTTTGCTGAAACCGATAGTATTAACTATAAATGTTTTTAACATATTAAATTTTCACTTTCCCCAGCACCATCATAATGCAAATCACCAGCATCGTCCAAGCTGTAAACACAGCGAACCTATAAAGATTTAAAAGCAAAAAAAACTACGCCCAAAAGAACCTCAACAGTCCATGCAACCATTGCCCTTCTTCTATAAACCTTCTTTTCAATTTCATCCAGTGGTTTATTCTTATCCTCAATTGGAGAGAAAGCAAAAATAAGTATAGCTGACACAATCAATAAAACAATACAGACAATAATAGTTA
>Ga0099364_10000237_pt1 | contig 90879 bp, 55 predicted proteins | sample TergutTh196P3_FD_73070 | JGI IMG/M metagenome (GOLD analysis project Ga0099364, IMG submission 73070) | Microcerotermes parvus P3 segment gut microbial communities from Pointe-Noire, Republic of the Congo - Th196 P3 | ecosystem: Host-associated > Arthropoda: Insects > Digestive system > Gut ...
CCACCCCTCAAGGGGGGGGAGTTGTGGGGCCCGTTCCATCCTCATTCCCCTCCTGGGAGGGGTGCCGTCCGCAGACGGCGGGGTGGTTTCAGCGCGGCGGCAACCATATTTTGACGACCGGGGGCGGTCGCCCCAATATAGGGTGTCTCCGGGGCCGTGGTTTATGCCCGGAAAAGGGCGGGAGAAATTTCCGATTACAAATTATAAAAAAAGGCTTGCACAATTCTTTCATTTCTGTTACAATCTGCGTAAGCAACTAAATTTTTGAGGAGGTTACATAATGAAAACACGCAAAACCCTATCCCTGCTGGTGGCTCTGGCAATGCTCATCAGCCTGATTACCATCCCCGCGACTGCCGCTCTCACGCCCCCGGCGGGCTACGGCGTCTATGAGCTTGGCCCGACCGACCCCGCGATTGCGGGCGGATGGACCATAGCGCAGCAAGGCTGGCGGATTGAAGGAGAGGCTATGGAGTATTTCAAAGCCGCCGAATTCTTTGTTGTCGAGATGGACTTGAACGCGATGAAAGACGTCGGCGCCTTTGGTATGGGCAGTATGCACTTCATCATGAACGACTTGGTTGATGGTTCAACCGCGCCCACCAACTGGCAAAACACTGTTATCACCCCGGACTGGACGAACTACACCGACCTCGCGACTTCGGCCACTGTCAAAGCCTTTGTCCTTATGGATGACGATGTGCTGACATTTTACATCACCTTGTCGGAAATGAAAAACTATGAGTTTTTCCTCGCCGAAGAAGCCTTTGACATCCAAATCCAATTCAATCCCGTCTCTGTCGTTATCGCCGGTTATTTCGTCGGTGAGTTCGGCGATGTAGGCGAGGACGAAGATGAAGACGAGGACGAGGACGAAGATGAAGACGAGGATGAAGACGAGGACGAAGACGAAGAGCCGTATGAGCGCGGCGAGCCCGGCATGGAGAACTTTGCGGCGGCGAAGATTGTCTATGACGGCCGTTTCACCGATAACGACGGCTGGTTTACCGAATGGGTTGAGAAAGCCTATGAGTTCAACATCATGGCGGGAACAAGCGCCACGACCTTTGACCCGAACGGCAACATCAGTTTCGCGGAAGCCATCACCACGGCGGCGAAGATGCACGCGATTTATAACTACGGCTCGGACAAAGCCATCGGCAACGTGTCCGGCGCGTGGTATCAGAAATTTGTTGACTATGCCATTGAGGAAGGCATCATCGGCGAGGACGATTATGACGATTACACCGCCCTTGCCACACGCGCCGACCTAGTGAATATCTGGGTCAACATCCTCCCGGCGGAGGAGCTTGAGGCCCTCAACGAGTTTGACGGCATGGACGACGTCGGCGAGGACGACGCTGCGATTATCCTCTTCATTGAAGCGGGCATCATGGTCGGTACCGGCGATGCTTTCGGCACCAATGATTTGGTCAACCGCGCTTCCGCCGCCGTAGCCCTCACAAGACTCGCCGACCCCACCGAGCGTTATAGCGGCGACGACGCCCCGATCGCGGGCGGCTGGAGCGACGAAAGAGACCTGACCGACGAAGACCTTGAAGTGTTTGAAGCAGCTCTGGAAGGGCTGGACGGCGTGGTTTACGAGGCGCTGACCGTCTCGACCCAAATCGTGGCCGGCACCAACTACCGCTTCACAGCCCTCGCCACCATCGTCGTCCCCGACGCCGAGCCCTATGAGGTCGTTATCACCGTTTTCGTAGACTTGGAAGGCAACGTAGAGCTGCTTGAGATCGACGGCGAGCCGGAGGAAGACGACAACGGGGAAGAGAACGGCGGCGACGGCGAATTAGCCGGCGAAGTGCTGGAATTGGGCGCGGCGCAAATTCTAGAAAACGGCGGATTTATGGTTGGCTGGGTGACGAACGGCACCGACAACAAAACGACCCCGTATGAAGCAGCCGATTGGGATTTCGCCAAATTCCTGGTTGTCATGGTGGATTCCCTCCCCGACGGAGACATTAGTGTCGCGTATCAAGGGGCTCCCAGCTGGGCTTGGAGAGACAAACTTCAGTACAACGATGAAATCAGCTTCGCAAACGGAATGCTGGTCATCGACTTAGAGGCTGATTTGTACAGCTACAACGAGTTTAAGCTGATGGACGGACAGAAGAAAATTCTGCTTGACCTGAAAGACGCTGAAACCACATGGGCAAACCTAGGCATCACCGTCGCGTTCTTCACCGACACAGACCCGAGGTAACGAGTAACGTAAAAAAAAGGAGCGGCGTTAGCCGCTTCTTTTTTTATGTGTTGTGGGGGGGGTTGACGGGGTTACAGCGGCTCGTAATCTCCGCTCCGGGCTTGCGCCAGCATGACCTGCTCCTCGTTTGTCAGTTCGTCTTGTATATCCGCTACCGGCACACAAGCCCGCAGCAATGTGTCTATCGCTTTCAGCAATTCCTCGCTTTCCACCAAGCCAATCATTTGATGGATATTCGCAACCAATGCGGACACTGCGGTCACCTCCTATGATTTATACGCGTCGCCGCGCGGCAGAATTAGGTCGATTTTCAAAAGCACATCTTCAAAGTGATAAAGCACCCGGTACCCGCCGACCCTAAGCCTGTACTGGTCTTCTGTGCCGGATAGTTTCACGATGTCGCCCTTGGGCGGGGTCTCAAGAAGTCCTGCGATTCCGGCCTTTAGCCTAGCTTGCATTTTATCCTCTTGACTCAGCAAATATTTTTTAGCCTGTCTCGAATAAAGCACCGGCATCCGTCCCGCCTCCTTCGTTTGTATCATACCATACCCTCCCGCGAGACGTCAACCCCATTCCCCGCCTTGGAGGGGTGGCGTCCGCAGACGCCGGGGGGGTCCAAAAAAAATTTTTTCAAAACCTATTGACAACGCCGTTAATGTGTGATAGTGTGGTGGTACACATAAGGAGGTGGCACTATGCAAATGTGGGATAGGTGGAATCTGGCGTTTGACGACCGAATGCCGATTTACCGGCAAATCATTCTTCAGTTCAACCGGGCGTTTGTCCGGGGGGACATCAGCCCGGGAGACCGCATCCCATCCATCCGGGAGCTGTCCGCGCTCCTGCGGGTCAACACCAACACGATACAGCGGGTGTATCAGGAAATGGAGCGGGACGGCCTGATTGGCAGCAAACGGGGAACAGGATATTTTTTTACGGAGGATTTGAAGCAGATGGAAAAAACACGCCGAGACCTAGCGCTCGATTCCCTGCGCCGCTTTGCCGATGAAATGCGCGCGCTGGGGCTGACAGACAAAGACATTATGGACGAACTCGCGTCCTACATGAAAGGAGATGAACAGCGTGAACACGGTTCTTGAAATCAGCGGCCTTGAGAAACGCTTCGCGGGCTGCATGGCCCTGAACGGCGTGGATTTATCCATTCCGAGCGGGCAAATTGTGGGGCTGCTGGGCCCCAACGCTTCGGGGAAAACCACCCTGCTGAAAACCGTGGCGGGACTGCTTCAGCCCTCGGCGGGCGAGGTGCGCTACCATAACGGCGCGCGGCCCGGCCCCGACGCCAGAAGCACCGTCGCGTTCTGCCCCGACGCTTTGACCTTCCCGCGCTGGATGCGCGTCAAAGACGCGTTTACCTTCTACCGGGAAATGTATCCCGACTACGCGCAAGCCCGCGCGGACGAGCTGTGCCGCATTTTAGACCTGCGGGACGTTCAGCGCGCCAATATCCGCCGCCTGTCAAAGGGGATGAAGGAGCGGCTGAACCTCGCGCTGACGTTTTCCCGCCAGACAAATCTGTATCTGCTCGACGAGCCTCTGGACGGGATAGACCCCGTGGGGAAAGCCAAGGTCATCGACGCCATTCTCGCCATGCAGCCGGAGGGCGCGTCCACCCTCATATCCACCCATCTGGTCAAGGATGTGGAGCGCATACTCGCCGGCGTCTATTTTCTGTCCAAGGGACAAATCGTCTTCTCCGGCGTCTGCGACGCCATACGCGAGGAGCGCGGTCAAACCGTGGAACAGGCATATTTGGAGGTGTTTATCCGTGAAGGCTCAATTTAAGTACGCGTTTTCAGCCGGGCTGACCGTCCGGGGCGGCACGTTTGCCGTCATCCTTCTGATGAACCTTGTGTTCATCCTCTTCGGGGTGTTCGGGATGCTCCCCTTCGCCGCCAATGTCACCGCCGTCGCCCTCTGCGGAACCGGCGTCGCCGTGATGATGGCTTTGAATCTGGTCGGCGACATCGCCATTGCCCGCCGCATGTTCGCTGCGCCGGGCGCGTATCTCTACGCGCTGACGCCCGTGCCGCGCTGGAAACCCTTGCTGGCAAGCGTCGTCGCCATGCTGGCAGCGGATGTGGTTACGATGACGTTCCCCATCCTCGGCGTGACATGGCTGTCCCTCCGGCTGGCGGGGGAAAGCATCGGCGCCGTTGTTTGGGACTCTATCCGCGGCAACGCGTCGGATTGGCTGTTCGGGCTGTGGTTTATCGCGCTTATGCTTGCGGGGTATCTGTTTATCGTGATGGTGATTTTGTTCTGCGCGGCGATGAAAAAATCGGTGTTTTACCAAAAGCCCGCCGGAGGTCTGCTGACCGCGCTGACGGCGCTGGGAGCGTTTTATGTCCACGGGCTGTCCTCCCTCCTGCTGGCGCCGCTGGGCGTGGTGGAACGCTGGGGCTGGTGGTTTCTCGTCACGGTCGGCAGGACGGGCATCATTGCCTATCTCTTTTTAGTGCTGATACAGGCCGCGGCGCTCTTTGCGGCGACGGCAAGGCTGATGGAAAGGAAGATGAACATATGAAAAAGATATGGCTGCTTGTCCTCTGCGCGGCGCTGGCCGCCGCGCCGCTCACCGGCTGCGTGTCCGTCAATTTTTCAAACGCGGCGCTGTTCGCGGAGGAGACCGGGCGGGGAACCCCGGAGGGCTTTGAGTTTACCGTCGGCGCATACAGCGCGGTGAGGGTTGAGGGCTACTGCGACGTCCGCTACTATGCCGGGACGTCCGACACCGTCACGCTGAAAATCCAGCCCAATCTGCTGGAGTATTACGAGGTGGAGGTCGTCGGCGGGGAGCTGGTTCTCCGCACCACGAGACGAATCAATTTCAGCGCCGCAAACACCCCCGTGCTGACGGTGTACACGCCCGTTCTGGAAGGGCTGACCGTGACGGGCGCGGGCAAGTTCACCGCGCATGACGTGATTGCCGCCGACTCGTTTACCCTCCGCCTGTCCGGCGCGGGCGACGTCAGCGCCGGGCTGGACGTCGGCCGGCTGTCCGTTTCCGTATCCGGCGCGGGCAGCATCGAGCTGGCCGGCACGGCCGATACCGCCGAGCTGACCATGTCCGGCGCGGGCAACCTCGACGCATTTCAGCTTCAAACGCGCGAGACGTCCGTCCGCCTGTCCGGCGCGGGCGCGGTGAGGGTCTACTGCACCGAGACCTTGCGCATCGACGCCTCCGGCATCGGCGCTGTGGAATACAAAGGCGGCGCGTCCGTTGACATCAACCGGGGCGGTTTGGTGGTTGTGGAGCGGGTGGACTAGGGGACGGCGCGGGCGGGCGGGGACGACCGCCCCTACAGGCGACCCCGCAGCATTCCCTGTAGACAAACCACCGCTAGGTGTGGTATAATACCTTCATTCTACATTATACTGGAGGAACGAACCACATGAACACACTCAAAAAACTGACTTCATGGGCGCTGGCGCTTGCGCTGGTACTGTCACTTTGCACAAATCTGGGGGGGGGCTTTGTGCAGTTTGCACAGGTGGCGTTTGCCACTATCGACGACCACCAGAACAGTGTTTTTAGAGAGATACTCTTTACCAACACGGACAGCGGCTTAAATTTCCCGGTAACGTATGTCAGCCTTTTGGCGGTGAGCGTTTCAGCGAACGGGAGAGCGATGACTACTGAGCGCGAAGTTGGCTTCGTCATTACTAGGGACAGCACGAATGCTTACTCCGTTTCGTACGACGACAGCATGGTGTCTTATATTGACCCCGCCTACAGCGCGACGCCAATGCAGACCCTGTCGTTTGTATTCTCAGAATCGCCGTCGGATGTGGCGTATCAAAAGGGCGACGGCGCGTTTGTATCCTTAGCAAAGTGGGACGGTATCAGCCCCGCCCCTTCTCTGTACTATGTTGAAATACAGGATACTGACCTGCTGACGCAACAGCCCGCGTATTTTATAGGTTTTGCGGGGTTTTACGGCACAGATTTCCCGGAAGGGTATGACGGCATTACCTTTAAGTTTAGCACGGACGAAGGCACATTCACCGTCGCGCTGACGGAACAAGCCATCATCACACACACCGTAACATTCAACCTTCATTACTCCGTTGGACTGAACCCTCCCGAAACATTTGATATAACCGTTGCCGACGGCGAAAGTTTAGGAAACAGATTCCCTGACGACCCGACCAGAATCGGGCAGACCTTTCACGGATGGCTTATAGCAAACGATTTCCCCGGTGCCGGTAGCCCGTTCACGGAAGACACTATAGTAAACGGCGACATACGCGTGGGGGCGCATTGGGTCCCTATCCCATATGCCATCGACTATGATTTAGCGGGAGGAACGGTATCGTCTAACCCGGCGACCTATACCATTATGTCTTCGGCTATCACTCTTACCAACCCAACCAGAGCGGGTTTCACCTTCGCGGGCTGGCTTGGGACAGGGCTTACAGCGCCAACGATGGACGTAACGATTCCCACCGGCTCAACCGGCGACAGAACCTATCTGGCGACTTGGACGGTGAACACCTACACCCTGACATTTGACTACGGCTATGACGGCATTGAAGAAACGATTGAGAATGTCAGCCACGGAACGCAAATCACACTGCCGACCCCGACCCGCCCGGGATATAATTTTTTGGGTTATAGCCACATATTACCGGACGGCACCTCCGGCGAGGGAGTATCAAGTCCGTATTCGGTTAGAGCAAATACAACCCTGCGTGCGGTATGGACTGCAAAACCGACCACGGGCATAACGCTCAATAAATCATCAACTGTAATTAACTGGAACTCCTCTGAACTGCTGACAGTCATCTTCACCCCCTCCGATACGCTTGACAGGCGGATAAATTGGATTTCAAGCGATAACACGGTTGCCACTGTAAATGATAATTGGCGGGTGACTGGTCATTTGGAAGGAACAGTGACGATTACCGCTGTGTTGGACAGTGATGGCTCAATCTTTGACACATTACAAGTTACCGTAGTAGAACCAGGTCCAAGTTCCAGAGTAGAACCGGAAGACATAGAGATTAAAGAGGGAAACCTTGACTTAGACATCGGGGAAACCGAAGTACTTACTACTACAGTAACGCCGAGCAATTCAACCTATCAGTCGGTTAGTTGGAGTTCCTCCAATACGAGCGTTGCCACCGTTGACGAATACGGCGTTGTGACGGCGGTCGGCAAGGGAACGGCGACCATTACAACCGCAGTTAATCCTGCGCCTTATGCCCATATTACAGACAGCATTACCGTCACCGTCACCGCCCCGTTTGTCCCCGTTACGATGATTACGGGCGTGAACGTCAACAACATGGGCAGGGGTGGCGTTCGGGATTTAAGCATCGGCGCAACGGTTCACCCCGCGAGCGCGACGAATAAGGCTATAGAATGGGAAATGGCTGATGCCGGAGGAACAGACGCGACTATTAGCTCAACGGGTGTTCTTACCACACCCAGTGCGGGCACAGTTGTAGTTAGGGCGACCATTGCAAACGGCGCGGCCGAAAGCACGCCGTATACCCAAAATTTCACCATCTCCGTAACAGCCAGCGCGGCGGTGATTACAATAACCTTTGACCCGAACTTCGACCAGCACCACGAAGGCGGAACAGGAACGCAGAGCTTTACGGAAAGCCAAGTTATTGCGGGTATGATATTAACACGAACAGATTTCCCAATCACCGCGCGGAATGGAACAGCCACACATACCTATGCCTTCTTAGGCTACGCTATGGATGCGGCAGCCGGCGCCGAGGTCATAGACACGTTTGACACCAGCGGCGACACGACCCTCTACGCCCAATGGCGTTCACTCTCGGCGGCGCCGCCGACGACCGACACGGACGAGCCGTTCTTCGGCGGCGTCGGCACGCCGGAACCCGAGCCGCCCAAGGAGGTTTATGAGTTTGAAGCGGGGACGATTACCCTCAGCGAAGAAACGCTGGCGGAGCTGGCGGAGCTTGGCGGCGACGTGCGGGTGGTGCTGGAGCTGGTGCCGATGAGCGAGCTGTCGGGCGTGCAAGCGGCGCAGGTGAAGGGCTACGAGACGGTGGTCAGCATCGACGTCTTTGTGGACGGCGTGAAGGTGGACGTCCCGCTGACCGTCAGCCTGCCGTACACGCTGAAAGCCAACGAAAAAGCGGCCGGCGTAAACGTCTGGTACTTATCCGACAACGGCAAACTGACCAACCTGAACGGCGTGTTCGACGAGGAGACGGGGCTGATTACGTTCACGATAACGCACCAAAGCTACTTCGTTGTGGGCTACGACGAAGCGTTAGCCGCTTGGGACGGAAGATGGACGGACGTGGACGGGAATGAATACTTCGACGCGATCGCGTTTATCGCTTGGTACTTGACGGAGCTTGAGGAAACGCTCTTTGCGGGGACTGGCGGGACGCGGTTCAGCCCGGATATGGTGATGACACGCGGGCAGTTTATGACGGTACTTCATAAGCTCGCAGGACGCCCCGAGCATAGCGACGGCGACGGCTTTGACGATGTAGCCGAGGACGCTTGGTACTATGACGCGGTGCTGTGGGGCTTTGAGACGGGCATCGTTGCGGGGATAGGCGGGAACTTGTTCGCGCCGGACGAGGAATTGTCGCGTGAGCAGATGGCTGTGATTTTGAGTAAGTACGCGGATTACGCGGGGCTTGAGCTGGAAGCGTTGCGCGAGCTGCCGGAGGAGCTGGAGTTCAGCGACTGGGCGGACGAGGATGGGTATATTACGGGCTTGGCCGGGGCCGGTTTGCTGACCGGCGGCGGGCTGGATTTGACGGAATCGGCGCCGCGGGCGGAGATCGCGCTGATGTTCATGGAGTTTGTGAAGCTGGTTTTGCTCGCTTGAGCCATTGATAACATGAAATTTTGGAAAAAGACTTGACATTATAGTAACAAAGCTGTAAAATGGTATTGTAGGAGAATTACACACAGGGAACCGGGCTTTTCAGCCCGGTTTCTTTGGCGGAGGCGATGTTTATGAAAAACCGTAAACCCCTGCTTATTTGGATGGCTCCGGCGCTGGCGGCGCTTGGACTGACGCTGGCCGCCTGCGGCGGGGGCGGGACGGGGCCGGAAGAAACCGCGTCCCCCGAGCCGCCGGCGCAGACCGGCGCGGACACCGCAGAACCGGAGGTCAGTCCTTTGCCGCAGTTTGATTTGACGGAGTTTATTGTCATCGACCAGTTCGGGTACCGCCCCGGCGCGCGGAAAACGGCGGTCATCCGCAGCCCGAAGGACGGCCCGGACGCGCATCTTTCGTTCGCGCCCGGAAGCGTTTACCGTGTCGTCAGCGAGGACGCGGGGGCGGCGGTCTATGAAGGCGCGCCCGAACACAAATTTGACCTCGACCCGGCCTCGGGCGACGAAATATGGTGGTTTGACTTCTCGGCGGTCAGCGAGCCGGGGCGGTACTACATCCTTGACGCTGAAAACGGCGTGCGCTCCTTCGCGTTTACCGTAGCCGAGGACGTTTACAACGACGTGCTGAGGCACGCCGTCCGTATGTTTTTCTATCAGCGGGCCGGATTCGCGAAAGAGGCCGAGTTTGCCGGCGAGGGCTGGGCGGACGGGGCAAGCCATTTACAGGACGGCCGGGCGCGGTATTTTTACGACCGAGACAACCCCGACACGGAGCGGGATTTGAGCGGCGGATGGTATGACGCGGGCGACTACAACAAATATACGTCATGGACGGCACGGTATGTTGAGGAAATGCTGGAAAGCTACCGGGAAACCCCCGGCGTTTTCACCGACGGCACCAACATCCCCGAATCGGGCAACGGCGTCCCGGATATCATCGACGAAGCCCGCTGGGGGATGGATTACCTGCTGAAGCTGCAAAACGACGGCTCGTATAGGCCGACCGTGCTGCCCAACGGCTACCCGGACGATATCGTCTCCTACGACGGCTCCCTGCTCAGCGTGGTGACGCTGTCAAACCGCAACGACGCCAACGGGCACGCCTCGCCGCCCTCAACGGCGGCGGGCATGACGCTGTACGGCCCGCCGAACACGACCTCGGCCTACGCGGCGGCGCGGGCGTTCGCCCTCGGCGCGGTCATGTTTGCCGAATGGGACGCGGAATACGCGGAGCGGCTAAGGGACGCCGCCGTCAGGGCGTGGAGCTGGGCTGAGGCCAACCCTGACGTGATGTTCCACAACAACAACGCCGCCAACCGCTCGCAGGGGCTGGCGGCGGGCGATCAGGAAATCGGCGGCAACTCCACCGGCGCGCGTTCGGAAAACCGCATGAAAGCCGCGCTTTATCTGTTTGAAATGACCGGGAATGCCGAGTATTTGTCGTTGTTTGAGGACAACTACAGGGGCTTCCCTCTGTTCAACTGGTGGTTCATGGATCATTACCGCACAAGCCAGCACACGATGTATTTTCAGTACATCAACCTTTCAGACGCCGACCCCGCCATTGCCGGCGCGGTGAGGGAGCAGTTTCTGCTCGCGTTCAACCGCGAGGATTCGCATTACGCGCCGATGCTCGGAACGGACGGCTACCGCGCCTTCCTCGACGACTACCCGTGGGGCTCGAACCGGGCGAAATCGGAGATGGGGCTGACGTTTTACCAATGGGCGGCCAATGGCATGGAGCCGGATAAATCGCCCGAATTTCTGGCCGCGGCGGAGGATTATCTGCACTATATCCACGGCGTGAATCCCTTCAACTGGGTCTACCTGACCAACATGAACGGCTACGGCGCGTCCAAAAGCCTGACGTCCATCTATCACGACTGGTTCTCGCCGAACACCCCGTGGGATATCGCGGGCGTTTCCGAGGTTGGCCCGGCGCCGGGGTATCTGCCGGGAGGGCCGAACCAAGGCTACAATGTTCAGAGCGGCTTCCCGGACAGCTTGGGCGGGTACACCCCCACCGCCGAGGAGCTTGAGCTGGGGACGGATATCCAAGACAATCTGGTCGGCTCGCCGCCCGCGAAGATGTACATCGACATCAACCATAGCTGGCCCATCAACACTTGGGAGATTACCGAGCCGAGCAACGGCTACCAAATGGCCTACATACGGCTGCTCTCGAAGTTTGCTAAGCCCTTGAACGCGGGAGGGTTGGCGCCATGAAAAAGCTCATCGGATACGCCGCCATCCTGCTGGCCCTGCTCTTTTTGTCCGGGTGCGCGCCCTCCCGGACTGAGATTCCGCCAAACACCTCCTCGCGGCGGGATTTTTATGAGATTTTCGTCGGCTCCTTCTGCGACAGCGACGGGGACGGGCTGGGCGACCTGCAAGGGCTGATTTCCAAGCTGGATTACTTAAACAACCCCCGGGGGCGGGACACGCTCGGCGTCAGCGGCATATGGCTGATGCCCATCAACCCGTCGCCCACCTACCATAAGTATGACGTGACCGATTACTACGCCGTTGACCCCGGCTACGGGACGATGGAGGACTTTGAGCGGTTAATCGCCGAAGCCCGCGAGCGCGGCATCGACGTCATCATCGACTTGGTCATCAACCACACGTCCTCCAAGCACCCTTGGTTTTTAGCGGCCCTTGAGGAGTTGAGAAGCGGGAGCGAGCCGCGCTATCAGCTATATTACAACTTCACCGACGAGCGGGTCGGCGCGGACTACTATCCGGCGCCGGGCGGGAAGTTTTACGAAGCGCATTTTTGGAACGAAATGCCCGACCTCAACATGGACAACGAGGCGCTGCGCGGGGAGATTCTGAACATCGCGCGGTTTTGGCTGGAGAAGGGCGTGGCCGGGTTCCGGCTGGACGCGGCTAGGCATGTCTACAACAGTCAGGCCCGAAACCTTGAGTTTTGGACGTGGTTTGTTGACGCGTGCAGGGACATCAAGGAGGATATCTTCCTTGTGGGAGAGGTGTGGAGCGGAGAGAGCGAAATCCTGCCCTTTTACGAAACGGGCCTCGCCGTCTTTAATTTCCCCTTCGCCGGGCATGACGGAACCATCAACCGCAGCCTGAACAGCGGGAACGGCGGCAGGCTGGCCTCGGAACTCGAGCGCTGGGATCGCGAGATACGTCTGCGGAACCCGGACGGCATTAACTGCCTCTTTCTCAGCAACCACGATACCGGGCGCAGCGCCGGGTTTATCCCCGACCCCAACCGGCGGAAGCTCGCGGCGGCCGTCTATCTGCTCGTTCCGGGCAGCCCGTTTATCTATTACGGCGAGGAAATCGGGATGACCGGCTCCGGCATTGACGAAAATAAGCGCACCGCCATGCTCTGGTCGGCGTCCGACCCCACGGGCATCCCCCGCAACCCCGCCGGCGCCGAACAGGTGCGGGCGCCCGCGCAAGGCGTCGCGGAACAGCTCGCCGACCGGAACAGCCTGCTTAATTACTACCGCGCCGTGCTGGCGCTGAAAGCGCGGCACCCCAGCCTTTATGACGGCGAGGTGGTCAAAATCGACTTGGAAAACCAAGGGCTCTGCGCCTTCCGCGCCGGGGACGCCATCGTCGTTCACAACCTCACCGGCGAAAGCGCGGCCGTGGCGCTCGGCGACCTCGGCGGCGTGGCGCTCGGCGGCTCCGTCAGCCCCACCGGCGCGTCCGTATCGGTCAAAAACGGCGTCCTGACCCTCCCCCCCTACGCCTCCGCAATCCTGACATAATCCGGCCCGCCCTCCAGCCTTTGCCGCGTTTTAGCGCAAAAGCGTTGCTTTTACCGCGGGGATGTGGTATACTACTGTTTAGTCTTTCGACGATTGGGAAGAGACATTTTGCGGGTTTGTTGTGAAAGGGGTTGAGCGGTATTTCCAGCGGAAGTGGCGAGAACGGGATGAATCCGGTTGGGCGCGAGGGGCTTCTGGGCGAATTGAAGCGCTTTGTCAGCGCCGCGGAAACCGGCGATTTTAATTTCACCCTCAACACGGAGCATTTGCCGAGTGAGGACGCGGAAATTGCCCTTTTGCTGAAAAAGGGAATCCAGCATTACCGGGCGATTCTTGAGGAGGACATCGCGCAAAGCAAAAGCGTGAACACGGCTTTGGGTGTTGCGCGGTGGAGCGTTGACCTTGTCACGGAGATTATGAGCTTCGACGGAAACAAAGAGAACCACTGGACATGGTCGCAGGAATTCCGGCATATACTGGGCTTTACCGACGAGACCGACTTCCCCAACAGGGTCGAGTCCTTTGAGGCCCGTTTGCATCCCGACGACATCGAAAAGGCTTTTGCCGCCTTTAAGGCGCATTGTGACGACTACACGGGCAAAACGCCCTATGATATCGAATACCGTCTTCTGCACAAGGACGGCCAATACCGTTATTTTGACGGTTTCGGAGTGGCGCAGAGGAACAGCGACGGCGTTCCGTTCCGCGTCACCGGCGCGGTGAGGGATATCACCGATAAAAAATTGGCGGAGCGCCGGGTTGATGAGCTGAACAAAAACATGGCGTTCATCCTCGATTCGCTGCCCGCCGGGGTCAGAATCGTCAGCTTGGACGACAATCAGTTGGTATACGCGAACAAGGCTTCTATGGATATATTCGGCTGCGAGGACTTTGAAAGAGACGTGGCCGGGCGAAGCGCGTTTGATTTTATGCCGGAGGTTCAGCCAAACGGGAGAAAAACCGTTGATATGGCGAATGAGTTTTTCTCGGCCGAACAGGTTACTATGGATTTTGAGTGCTTTACGCTGCACGGCAAACCGTTTACGGCCCGCATCACGTCCTGCATTGTCAATTATAAAGAAAAGGCGGCTTCCCTTGCCATCATTGAGGACATCACCACCAGAAAGAAAATGGAGGGCCAGCTTTCAGACAGCGACCTGCGCCTCAATTTGCTGGTCAAGAGCCTTGACGTCGCCATGTGGGATATGACCATCAACGCCGACAGCCCGATTGCCGGCAGCAATGAATTTTGGTGGTCGCAGGAGTTCCGGCATATGCTGGGCTTTTCTGATGAGAGCGACTTCCCCAACGTGCTTTCAAGCTGGAGTGACCGGCTCCACCCCGAGGATAAGGAGCGGATTCTGAACCAGCTCGCCGCGCATCTGAACGACTATACCGGCAAGACGCCGCTGGATTTTGAATACCGCCTTATGCTGAAAAACGGGGACTACCGATATTTCCACGCTTTCGGCGAAACGCTGCGCGACAGCGCGGGCGTCCCCATCCGGGTCGCGGGCGCGCTGAAGGACGTCCACGAGCAGAAAACCATGCAGAAGGCGCTGAAGCGCCGCGAGGAATTGCTTGAAACGCTGAATACGGTGTCCGTCGCCTTCCTCTCGCAGCGGGATAAGGTGTTCGGAACCCTCATGTCGCAGGAAATCGGGGTCATCGCGGACATGATGGGCTTGGACAGGCTGTCTGTATGGCGGAACACCGCGAAGCCGGACGGCTTGCACGCGTCTATGATTTATCGCTGGGACAGGGACTCGGGCGGCGTGACGGAGCCGACGGAAACCTTATCGGACGTCAGCTACGACGATCTCGCGCCCAACTGGAAGACGCTTTTCGAGAAGGGGGCCACGATTAACGGCCCGGCGAGGCTGATGGAGGAGCGCGAGGCGGCTTCGCTGAAAGCCTTTGGCGTTGTGTCCGCATTTGCCGCGCCGGTATTCATCAACCATGCTTTGTGGGGCTTCGTGCTGTTTGAAGACCGCGTCAATGAACGCCGGTTTGACAGTGAGAGCGCTGAAATCATGCTTTCGGCGGCGTTTCTGTTTGTCAACGCCGTCATCCGCGACGAAAAGGAAAGCGAAATCCTTGAGGCGAATCAGGCGCTTGACCAGCAGAACGATTTGCTCTACGCGGTAAACCGGGCGGCAAGCGCGCTTCTCACGGCGGACGCCGGCGAAACCTTCCGGGCTTTGCTGATGGAAGGCATGGAAATCATCGGCCGCAGCGTGGACGCGGACTGCGTTGAGATTTGGAAAAACGAGATGGTGGACGGGGAGCTTCACGCGGTCAACATCCATTACTGGTTCAGCGACAGGGTTTCGCATCTGGAGCCTGCCGCCTCCGCCGCTCAAAGCTTCCCCTACAGCGATACGCATGACTGGGAAAACAGGCTGGCGCGGGGGGAATGTATCCAAGGCTCCCTTCAAAGCCTTTTGCCGGAGGACCAACCTTTTGTGGAGTCCTTCGGCATCAAGAGCCTGCTGGTTATCCCGATGTTCATGGGCTCCGAATTATGGGGTATGTGCTGTATCGACGATTACACCAAAAGCCGCGAGTTTTCGGAGGACGAGGTCAGCATCCTGCGCTCTATGGGCAATATGATGGCAAGCACCATCGTCCGGCAGAATTTGACCTCGGAGATTCGCAAGGCGAACCACCTCACGAAGATATTGCTGGACGAGTCGCCCCTGTGCTGCCAGCTTTGGGACAGCTCCCTCAAAAAGATAGACTGCAACGAGGCCGCCGTCAAGCTGTTCGGGTTTAAGGACAAGCAGGACTATCTGGAAAACTATGCCCTTTTGTATCCCGAATACCAGCCCGACGGGCAGCCCACCGCCGAAAAGGCCTATAACAGCGTTAAAAAAGCCTTCGACGAGGGCAGCTTTACGCTGGACTGGACGTATAAGCTGCCCGACGGCACGATGATGCCCACGGAAATTACCCTTATCCGGGTCGAATATGAGGACGGGCACGGCGTGGCGGGATACACGCGGGATTTGCGCGAGCAAAAAAGGATGATGGATGAAATTGAGCAGCGGGCCAATGAAATCGCCATTCACAAGAACACGCTCCAAACCATGATTAACTCGATGCCCGACTTTGTGTTCGGCAAGGATTTGAATTGCAACTACACGCTGCTCAATCTTTCCGCCGCGACGTATTTGAATGTTGAGATTGACAGCATTATCGGGAAAAACGATATCGAAGGGCTGGGATTCCCCGCCGAGGTGGCCGAAGAGCTGCTGCAGCAGGACAAGAAAATTTTCAGCGGAGAGCCTAAGTTTATCGCCGAGCATTGGATACCGGCCCACGACGGCTCGCTCCGGTATTTTGAAACAACCAAGGCTCCGATTACGCAGGACGGCGCCATCATCGGGCTTGTCGGCGTGTCCCGCGACATCACCGAGAAAACGCAGATGAAAAAAGAATTGGAGACGGCGCTGGAGCAGGCGACCGCCGCAAGCAAGGCCAAGGGCGAGTTTCTGGCCAAAATGAGCCATGAGATCCGCACGCCGATGAACGCGATTATCGGCATGACGGAGCTTGCCCTGCGGGAGGACAACATCAACGTCATCCACGAGCACTCCCTCTCCGTGAAGCAGGCCGGCTCTACCCTGCTGTCCATCATCAACGACATCTTGGATTTCTCTAAAATCGAGCAGGGCAAGCTGGAGATTGTGTCGGCCAAATACAATGTTTCCTCTTTAATCAACGACGTGATCAGCATCACCCGCATGAAGGTCATCCATTCCCAGTTGCGCTTCACGGTAAACATTGACTGCAACATCCCGTACGAGCTGATTGGCGACGAGGTGAAAATCCGGCAGGCGCTGATTAACGTGCTGTGGAACGCCGTCAAATACACCGATTCGGGCTTTGTGTCCCTCTCGGTCAGCGGCGAAATCACCGACGGGGACACCGTTGAGCTTGTGATGAAGGTCGCCGACAGCGGGCGGGGCATCAAGCAGGAGGATATCGGCAACCTATTCGGCGATTTTGTGCAGTTTGAGTCCGAATTGAGCCGGAACACCGAAGGCGTCGGGCTGGGGCTTGCCATTACGAAAAGCCTTGTCAGCGCGATGGGCGGCCGGATTGACGTTGAGTCCGAATACGGGAAGGGCAGCCTGTTTACCCTCACACTGCCGCAGAAATTCCATGTGCGCGCGGCGATGGCGGCGATTGAGGAACCCGGGAAAAAAGTCCTTCTCTATGAACAGAACAAGACGTACGCCGATTCTGTTTTCCAGACGCTCGGCAACCTCGGCGTTCACTGCGACCGCGCCGAGAACGATAACGAGCTGTATGAAAAGCTGGCGGCGCAATCCTATGGCTTTGTCTTCATTTCGGCCACGCTGTACGGCAACAACGAATATGTCCTCACCACCTTCGGCAAGGACGCCAAGGTTGTTTTGCTCGCCAAGTTCGGCGGCACCATTTCGTCAGTCGGGCTGAAGGTTCTTGAAATGCCGGCGTACTGTGTGTCTGTGGCCAATGTGCTGAACAACGTCTCCGGCGGCGCCTCTAGTGACGGGAACGGGGCCTTGGTGGAGTTCTCCGCGCCGGACGCCAAGGTTCTCGTCGTGGACGACATCAACACAAACCTTGTTGTGGCCAACGGCTTGCTCCGGCCTTACAATATGCGCGTCGATCTGTGCCGGAGCGGCATGGACGCGCTTGAGGCCATCAAAGCGAGACGGTATGACTTGGTGTTTATGGATCACAAGATGCCCAGAATGGACGGTGTGGAAACCAAAGACCGCATCCGGGCAATGGGCGACGGGGATTCGTATTACAAAACCGTGCCGATTGTGGCGCTGACGGCGAACGCGGTGAATGACGCGAAGAAGATGTTCCTTGAAAACGGCTTTGACGATTTTTTGGCAAAGCCCATCGACACCGTCGAGCTGAACGCAATCCTGAAAAAATGGATTCCCAAGCACAAGCGGGAACGTCTGGACTGACACGGATTGCGTGAAAAAATGAGCATCAAAAGAAAATGTTGACAAAGCGCGGGGAATATGTTATCATTAAACCAGCTCGAGACATCATATTACTATTATTAGGAGGAATTGTTATGAAAAAGCTCACCGCACTCCTGCTGGCCACCGTTCTCTGCTTCACTCTGGCTGCCTGCGGCAGCGACCCCGTCGAAGACGTGACCCTGCGACTCTGGGGAGGCGAGGAAGACCAAGTCATGCTTCGCCAAATGGCCGACGCGTTCATCGAAGCCAACAAGGACAAGGTCAACCTCACCATCAGCCTCGGCACCGAATCCGAGTCCACCGCGAAGGACACCATCCTGACCGACATTGAGGCCGCGGCCGATGTGTTCGCTTTCGCCAACGACCAAATCATCGAGCTTGTCACGGCCGGAGCGCTGCAAGAGGTTTCCATCCGCGCCGACGACATCAAATCCCGCAACTCCGCCGGTTCGGTCGAAGCGGCCACGGTCGGCGGGAAGCTGATGGCCTATCCGATGACCGGCGACAACGGCTACTTTATGTACTACGACGCCTCGTACTTCACCCCGGACGATGTGCAGACCTTTGACAGGATGCTGGAAGTCGCCGCCGCCGCCGGCAAACAGATTACCATGGATATGGGCGGCGCTTGGTACAGCTATTCCTTCTTCAAGGGCGCCGGTCTGGACGTGAGCCTGATTGAAGGCACCCAAAACAACTTCTGCAACTGGAACGCCGCGGGTGGAACCGACGTTGTGCAAGCCATGCTGGCCATTGCCGCGCATCCGGCGTTTATCTCGCTGGGCGACGGGGAGTTCGTCACCGGCATCGAAAACGGCACCATCATCGCCGGCATCAACGGCCCGTGGAATGCCGGCAGAGCGCAGGACGCTTGGGGCGCGAACTACGCCGCCGCCAAGCTGCCTACCTTCACCCTTGCCGGAGCGCAAAAGCAAATGGGCAGCTTCGCCGGCTTTAAGCTGGTTGGCGTCAACGCCCTCAGCGCGAACGCCGGATGGGCGATGGAGCTTGCCGACTGGATTACCAACTACGAAAACCAAGTCAAACGCTTTAACGACCGTCAGCAAGGCCCCTCCAACACCGCCGCCGCCGCGACCGACGCCGTTCAGGCCGACCCCGCTCAGGCAGCGTTCGCCGCCCAGCAGCCCTTCTCCGTGCCGCAGGCTATCGGCGGAAACTACTGGAGCGCGGCCGGGACGCTGTTTGAAATCATCGTCCGCGGCAATCCCGACGGCACCGATTTGCAGACACTGCTTGACAACGCCGTCGCCGGAATCACCGCCCCTGTTGGCTAAGCCTCAATCATAGCTTCAGCAGCTTACGGACTGCTGCTGCATCCGCAGCGGCAGTCCGTTCCATAATTACCGGAGGGAGTTGATTGTACTATGAGCCGTTTTCTGGGGTTCTTTCAGGGCTTGGCGGCGGACTTCATGCAGGGCGATATCTTCGTAAAGCTCTCCGCGCTGTTTCCGGGCGCCGGATATTTCCGCCGGCGGCAGTACATTAAAGGCGTTATCCTAACGCTGTTTCAGGCGGTCATTATCTTCTTTGCCATTACCGTGGCCATTCCGTACATCGCCAAATACTCCACGCTTGGCACGGTGGCGCATGAATCATTCTTTAACCCCGACACGATGAAAAACGAAATCAACGACTATGACCACTCGTTCCGTATCCTGCTCTACGGGCTTATTTCCATGATTGTGCTGGCGGCCGCGCTGGTCATCTGGCTCCGCAACATCCGCTCCGTGCGGGCGCTCGAAGTCCGGGCGCGGGAGGGACAGCGCATCACATCCTTTGTCGAGGACGTTAAGTCTATGCGCGACAAGCGCTTCCATATCGTTCTGCTTTCCCTGCCCTGTCTGGGCATTGTGCTGTTCACCATCGTCCCGCTGGTTGTGATGATTTTGGTCGCCTTCACCAACTATGACCAGCAGAATATGCCACCCACACAGCTTTTCACTTGGGTCGGGCTGCAAAACTTCCGAACGCTTTTCTCCAACAGCATCACCATCTCCTTCGGTTACGCGTTCTTCAAGGTGCTGTCATGGACCTTGATATGGGCGTTTACCGCCACCGCCACCTGCTACATCGGCGGGATTATGCTCTCTATGTTCATCAACAGCGCGAAGACCAAGTTCAAGCAGGTATGGCGCACCATGTTCATCGTGTCGATTGCGGTTCCGCAGTTTGTCACGCTGCTGCTGGTGCGGAATTTCTTCGCCACCACGGGTATCGCCAACACGTTCGCGGCGCAATGGGGACTCACCGATTTTCTCAGGAACATCGGTCTGATTCCCGAAACGCTCACCAACATCCCGTTTCTGACCGACCCGAACTGGGCGAAGGTGATGATCATCCTGATTAACGTCTGGATTGGCGTGCCGTACCTGATGCTGATTGCCACGGGGATTCTGATGAACATTCCCAAGGAGCTGTATGAGAGCGCCAGAATCGACGGCGCCAGCCCGTTCAAGGCGTTCGTCCATGTCACGATGCCCTATATGCTGTTTGTCACCGGGCCGTACCTGGTGACCTCGGTGGTGTCGAACATCAACAACTTCAACGTCATCTACCTCTTAACCAATGACGTATTCACGACGACCGACCAAGCGCTGGCCAACGCCAACGCGCAGGAGGTCGACTTGCTGGTGACATGGCTGTTCCGACTGACGCAGAACTTCTATAACTACAAGATGGCCTCGGTTATCGGCATCATGGTGTTTATCGTCTGCGCGGTGTTTACCTTGGTTGCGTTTAATGTTGTACTGAGACGGAATAAGGAGGATAAGTTCCAGCTATGAAAAAGGTAAAAGTCTTAAAAGGCGTATTTTTCGCCGGGCGCCACCTATTCCTGCTGGCGCTGGCACTCTTTTGGCTGATTCCCATTATTTGGCTGGTTTGCACCTCTTTTTCCATTCAGCCGGGCATCAACATCAGCCGCTTTTTCCCCGAGGCGTGGACGTTTGAGAACTACCGCCTGCTGCTGTTCAACAGCGAGGACACGGTGGCGCGGTTCCCTGTCTGGTTCAAAAACACGCTGATTATCGCCATTTTCACCTGTCTCATATCCAGCTCGTTTGTGCTGATGGTCAGCTACGCCATTAGCCGGATGCGTTTCAAGGGGCGCAAGGCGCTGATGAATATCGGCGTGATTTTGGGTCTGTTTCCCGGCTTTTTGGCGATGATTGCGGTCTATTTCATCCTCCGCTCCTTCGGGCTGACCAACAACCACTGGGGGCTTGTCCTTGTCTATTCGGCAAGCTCCGGCCTCGGATATCTGATTGCCAAGGGCTTCTTTGACACCATCAGCGAGACGCTGAGCGAGTCGGCGCGGCTGGAGGGCGCGACGGAGGCGCAGATATTCCGAAAAATCATCATCCCGCTGAGCAAGCCGATTATCGTCTATACGGTTATCGCTTCGTTCTTGGCTCCGTGGATGGATTTCATCTTCGCGCGGATTGTCCTGAACTCCGGCATCGCTACCGATTGGACGGTGGCTATCGGGCTTTACAACATGATTGACCGTGTCTTGATTAACAGTCATTTCGCCCGTTTCTGCGCCGGAGGCGTGCTGGTCTCCATCCCCATATCCGTCTTGTTTGTCATCATGCAGAAATTCTATGTTGAGGGCATCACCAGCGGGTCGGTGAAGGGATAACGGTGTGAAACGCTTATTTGTTTTTTTAGCGGCTGTATGGCTGCTTGCCGCTTGCGGCAAGCAGCTTTCCGGCGTTTGGTGGCTTGATGAAAAGGAGCCTGTCCGGGGAGGGCTGTTTGTGGAGGCGGTGGAGGGTCTGTCTAAGGACTTTATCCGCGGGGCCGACGTGTCCAGCCTTTTGGAGCTGGAGGCCAGCGGCGTTACGTATTATGATTTTGACGGCAACGAGCAGGATATGATGAAAACGCTGGCGGACAACGGCTTTAACTACATCCGCGCGCGCGTTTGGAACGACCCGTTTGACGCGGACGGCAACGGCTACGGCGGGGGCAACAATGATTTCGGCGCGGCGATGGAGCTGGGGCGGCGGGCCACCCAGCACGGAATGAAGCTGCTGGTCAATTTCCATTACTCCGATTTCTGGGCCGACCCGGGCAAGCAGCAGGCGCCCAAGGCGTGGGAAGGGATGAGCCTTGAGGACAAAGAGGAGGCGCTGTTTCAGTATACGAAGCACAGCCTTAAAACCATGTTCGCCGCCGGTATCGATGTCGGCATGGTACAAATCGGCAATGAGACGACCACCGGCCTGAGCGGGGAAACGAGCTGGCCCAACATCTGCCGCTTGCTTGCCGCCGGGGCGCGCGCCGCGCGCGAGGCCGCCGCCGAGGCCAAGCTGGATCTATTGATTGCCATTCATCTGACCAACCCCGAGAGCCACAATTTTACGCAGACGGCGCGGCTGCTGGAGGTCAACGGCGTTGACTACGACGTATTCGCCACGTCGTATTACCCGTTCTGGCACGGCACGCTTGAAAACCTGTCTCAAAAGCTGGGCGAGGTGGCAGAGCGCTTCGGCAAAAAGGTCATGGTGGCCGAAACCGCGTATGCCTACAGCTATGAGGATTTTGACGGGCATGGCAATACCATCGGCGAGGGCGCGGTCTTTGAAAAAATGTATCCGCTGACCGTTCAGGGGCAGGCGCGCGCCGTTTCCGAGGTGGTTCGCGCCGTCGCGTCGCTGGGCGGCGCGGGCATCGGCGTATTTTACTGGGAGCCGGGCTGGATTCCCGTCCCGGGCGATTCTTGGGAGGCGCGCTCCGCGCTTTGGGAGCGGCACGGCAGCGGCTGGGCGAGCAGCTTCGCCGCCGCCTACGACCCGCATGACGCCGGGGTGTGGTACGGCGGCAGCGCCTGTGACAATCAGGCGTTGTTTGACGCGGATGGGCGTCCGCTTGAGTCGCTCAAGGTCTTTGGGTATTGCTACACGGGCGCCGTGACCGAGCGCAGGCTGGACGAGGTGGCCGACGCGTTGATATCGGTGCGGCTGCGCAACCGGATTATACTGCCGGAGACCGTGACGGCGACGTATAACGACGGCATGACTGAGTCTGTGGCGGTCGTGTGGGAGCAGGCGGATTTGGACGCCATCAGCAACAGCCCCGTCGGCGTCTATACCGTGAAGGGTACGGCGCAGGGGCTGGCGGTGACCTGCCGTATCCGCATGGAAGAGGAAAATTATCTGGAAAACCACAGCTTTGAGGATGAAGACCGCTCCATGTGGCGGCTTGACAACATCGGGGACACGGAGCAGCTCCGTTATCAGGAAAAAGCGACGGACGCATACAGCGGCCTGTATTCCCTGCATTTTTGGGATTCGTCATACGTGGAATTTACCGTTGAGCAGACCGTGACCGGGCTGAGGCCGGGCGTATATTCGTTTGCCATATCCCTGCAAGGCGGCGACACGGTGAATGCGGAAATGTATATTTACGCGCGCGCCGACGGCGTGGAGTACCGCGCCGATACGGACGTGGGCGGCTGGGTCAACTGGCGGTATCCGACCATTGACCGGATTGAGACCGAAAGCGGTGACATCACGGTGGGCGTGTACGTCAAAAGCGACGGCGGCTGGGGTACGATGGACGACTTTTTGCTCTGCCCGGTCGAGTAGAGGCCGGGCCGCCGACCGGAGGCGCGTTTGTAAGCCATACGGCGGAGGGATTAGAGAGGGTGTAACGGTGGTTTTCAGCGCCAACGGCATTGATTTATATTACGAGCGGACGGGGCAAGGAGACCCTATCGTTCTGCTGCACGGCAATGGGGAGGACCATACCATTTTTGACACGCTGACCACGCAGCTCGCCCCAAGCCGCACCGTATATGCCCTTGACAGCCGTGACCACGGGAAAAGCGGCAAGGTCAAGACGCTGCGTTATGAGGATATGGCGGAGGACGCCGCGGCGTTTATCCTCGGGCTTAACCTCCGCAAGCCCATTCTGTACGGGTTCAGCGACGGCGGGATTGTCGGGCTTCTGCTGGCCATCAAGCACCCGGAGCTGCTTTCCAAGCTCATTGTCAGCGGGGCAAACACCCGGCCGGACGGAATCAAGGGCCGGTATGCCGTCTCAATGAAAATCACCTATTTCTTTACGCGCAGCCGTAAATACAAGCTGATGCTGACGCAGCCGGACATCACGGACGCCGAGCTGAACACCATCGCCGTTCCCACCCTCGTTTTGGCCGGAAGCAGGGATATTGTCCGGGACGGCCACACCAGAAGTATGGCGCGGAGCATCCCGGACTGTACGCTTCATATTCTGGAAGGAGAAACCCACGCGGGCTATGTCGTCAACAGCGAGAAGCTGTACGGCGTCATCGAGCCGTTTTTGGGCGGGTAGGGTGTTTTTCCGCGCCGTCATCTGAGAGGATTATTCAAACACCGCCCGTATTTCGACGTTTCTGCTTGGCATAACGAAGCTCACGGAGCTTGCGGACGGGCTTGAAAGGTTCAGCCCGCCGCTGACGACCTCCCAGCCTTTGAAGCGGTATCCGCTGTTCGGCACGGCCGTCATCGCAATCTGCGACCCGGCGGGGCCGCCGATGCTGATTGTGCTGACCGAGCTGCCGGAGTTGATCGAACTGCTGGAGCTGCTGGAGCTTCCGCTCGCAGACGTGACCGTGACCTTGCCTCCGTTTACAATGGTTACCGTCAGCATATAGGAGCCTATTGACGGCGGGCGCGGCGACGGCGACGGGGATGGCGGCTGAGGTGACGGCGACGGTTGTTGAGGCGGCGTTGGGGTTGGGGTTGGCTGAGGTGTTGGTTGAGGCGCGGACGTTGGCGACGGCTGTGCCGGGGCGGACTGGACGGTCACGGCGGCCGCGCCGCTGGCTGTTTGCGCCGTTTTCACCCCGGTGGCGTTATGGTTGGTATTCGTCACCAAGACATAATAGCTGTTCGTTCCGAGCGTGTTTGTCGGCACGGAATAGACCGGCGACGCGGCATTGGCGATGAGCGACCATCCGAATCCCGAGGCTCTGTACCACTGATAGCTCAGACTGCCGCCGTCGGGAGACACCGCCGTGACGGACAAATTGTATGCCGAGCCTCTTGTCACCGCCGCGCCTTGCGGCTGGACGGTGACGACCGGGGCTTCCGCGTCTTTCGGCAAAGCGGGCGGTTCGCTTGAAACGGCCTTTGCCATGTTGATGATGCCATGCCCGAAATAGATATCAAAGCCGGGCGCACCGGCGTCGTCCGTCAGCCCGTGCAGCACGGTTTTGATTGCGGAAGGGTTGAAATCGGCGTAGCGCGGGTCGCTTTTCAGCAGCGCGACCGAGCCGGAGACATGGGGCGCGGCCATGGACGTGCCGTCGTACGCGGCGTATCTGCCGCCGGGGATGCTGGAGATGATGCTCACGCCGGGAGCCGCGACGTCGATGACATTGCCGAAATTGGAAAAATACGCTCTGCCGCCGCGGCTGTCGCTGGCCGTGACCGTGATAACCTCGGGGATGTTGGCGGGGGTGTAGCCGGCGGCGTTTGCGCCGTCATTGCCCGCCGAGGCCACCACCACCGCGTTCCGGCCATTGGCATACTGAACCGCGTTCCGGGTAGACTGGGAGGTTCCCGCGCCGCCAAGGCTCATATTGATGACGGCCGCCCCTCTGTCCGCGGCGTATCTGATTCCGGCGTCAACCAGCGAGGTGGATCCCAGTCCTTGGTCGCTGAGGACTTTGACGGGAATGATCGTCACGTTGCCCAGCGTAAGCTCGGCAACCGTGCCGGCCACATGGGTTCCGTGGCCGTTGCCGTCCGCTGGATTGCCGCTGCCGTTGATAAAGTTCCAGCCGTTTGTCAGCCTGCCGGCTAAAAATGGGTGGGACGAATCGACGCCGGTATCCAGCACCGCGACCGTTATCCGTGGTTTGCTTACGGGGGTCAGGTATTCCAGATATTTGTCCGCGCCGATATACGCGACGCCCCAGCTCCGGTAGGCGGCGTCTATGCCCACGATGACGTCCGGCTCGGCGAAGACGGAGACGGATTCCAGCTTATCCAAGGCGTCTTTCGCGTCAAGCTCGGTTTCAAACTGCATGATGAAGGTATTGTCGGGACCTCTCAGCGTCGTCGTTAAGCCGTCCAGCTCATACGCCGCGCCGGGCGACGCGCCGTTGGTCTGAACAATGAGCCGCCCGGTTTGGAACGGCTTGGTCAGCACAACGCGCTTCCCCTCCGGGATGAAATCGACGTCCAGCAGGAGGCTTTCGCTCACAGCCCGCGCGGGCAGATAGGTTCTTCCGTTTCGGCTCGCGGGAGCGGAGGACATATGGACGCGCCGCCCGTTGACCCGCATGGTTCTGTCGCCCGACCTGAGGCTTATCTCAATCCCGTCCCCGGATATGTTGACGTCGGTGGTCGCCGCGTCGAACGACACGTCAAGCCCAAGCGCTTCGGATACCGCCCGCAAGGGCAGCATGGGCTCCCCTTCTTCGTTTATGTACGGCGCGGCGTCGCGCCCCGGGTCTATTTCCATGACGCCGCCGTTTACGGTCATGGTTGTGTTATCGAGCCTGAATTCTATTTCCGACAGGAAATAATCGCTCCATGTGTCTTGCACAAGGCGGGTCAGCTCCCGGACATACGCGTCAATGTCAACGGCATCCGCCGCCGTGCCGGAGGCGTTTCCCGGAAAGACGCCGAGAACCAGCAGCAGCGCCAGCAGGATATACTGTAACCGTTTTCTCATACCCAATCCCCCTCTATCCCGGAAGCCCGGAACTCAAACTCCAGACGACCGCCCGTCGGTCTTGCTTAGTCGTCATTTTTCTTAAACGGCATGAACGGCGTGAGTCTCGAAGCCAAGCCGGACGCGGTCATGGTTTGCAGCCAGACCTTGCCGGGGCCCTCCACTGTGGTTAAGAACAAGCCCTCGCCGCCGAACAGGATGTTTTTGAAGCCCTTGACCATTTCGACGGAATACGTCACCCGCTGCTCAAACGCGGCGACATTGCCCGTATCAACCTTGAGTTTTTCGCCGGGGGCGAGGTCTACCTCCTTTACGCTGCCGTCTATTTCAAGAAACGCCATGCCGCTGCCGGACAGCTCTTGCAGGAGGAAGCCCTCTCCGCCGAACAGGCCGCTCTTTATACCCTTGGTGACAGCCATTTTAAGCTCAACATTCGGCTGCGCGCAGAGGAACGCGCTCTTTTGGCAGACGTACGGGCCCTGCGACACGTCGAGCGCGACGATGTTCCCGGGGAAGGTGGACGCGAAGGTGATGGACTGCCCGTTTGCGGTTGCCGAGTACGTCGCCATAAACAGTGAGTCGCCGCTCAGCATACGGCCAAGCCCTCTCATCAGGCCGCCCTTCATGTTTGTTTCCATGTTAATCCCCGCCGACATCCATGTCATGCCGCCGGACTGCGTGTAGATAGCCTCGCCGTTTTCCAAATCAACCGTCACCGCGGGCAGGTTCCCTCCAAAAATTTCGTACCGCATAATAATCCCCTTTCAACATAATATTTTTTGTTTTTTCCGTCCGTGAATCAAGAGTCCGGCGCGTTTAATCATACAACAAATATATCTCCCCGCTTTCCACCGTAAACATAGCCGCGTCGGACAGATAGCTGTTGTTTCGCGCGTCAACCATCTCAAACATGAAGATATACAGGCCGTCGCCCAGCTCAGCCTCCGCAAACCGCGTGTTGGCGGTCACCGTCAGGCCGTTGCCCGCTATGATTGAAAAGTCCTCGTCTTCGTCGTCCATGTCAAACAGGACGTAATGCAGCGGTTCTATCACGTCGCCGGGGACAAGCCGCCGAAGATTTCTGTCGCCCATGCCGTTTTCGTCAATGCCGCGCCGCGCGCCGAGTATTTTGTATTCCCCGGTATCGAAGGTATAGCTGACGCGGATAGAGTATTCCTCTCCGTCCAGCAAAACCGGCACCGTGTAAACCTGAAAATCGTCTGATTCGTCGGTCAGCTCCATGTAGACAAGATGACCGTCAATGCTGCCCCATACCCCGCGGAAATTATCCATGAACACGCCGGCGGCCCAGTCCGCGTCCAAATCGTTGTCCCGGCCGAGCATGAGGATGATATCGCTTTCCTCGTCGTAATAGGCGACGTAGCAATACACGCCTATCAGCTTATCGGCAAGCTCCGCTCCGAGGTTCAGCACCACATAGCCATCGTCCCTGTAAACGAGAGGAAAGTCCTCAAGGCCGTCGTTTACGGAGCTTGGCACGCTCCTTGTCTTGATCTCCTGCGTTTGCGCGTACCTTCGCGCTAAGTCCAGCACATAGCGCTCGCCCTCCGCGGAAAGGCTGCCCGTGATTTGAAACTCGTAAAACCATTGGAACGGGTCGTCGGCGCGCAGCGCGGCGAATCCCATCAAATCCATATAGTTTCCGTCAAAGCTGTAATACTTGGACAGGCCGCTCGCCCTGCCGCGCAGCGGGCCGGTTACTTGATAGATTACGCAGTCGTCCAGCGCGGCCAGCAGCGCGCGCCCATACTCCGGGAGCAGGCTGTCCCCCGCTTGCCGCACAAGGTCGCCCAAGTCAACCATATTTGTGTAGCCTTGCCAGTCGTTGTTGCCGCCGTAGCTGACCGCGTTTCGCGCCGCCCGCCCGTATTCGCTGAAATAGGTTGGCGTGACGGTGGCGTATATCAGCGATTCGGCCCCGACGTCGTAATAGGCCGACATCAGCGCGTCTGCGCGGGACAAGTCCACCACCGAGAGCGTTACGTCGTCCACCAGCGACTGCCACCATGTTGATTCGGCCGCGCACGCGGCGTAATATGTATCGCAAATGGCCTTCCCGAATTCCGCGCCGGACATGCCGGGGTTGTCGGTCAGCGCTTGAAACAGCCCCTCATAATCCCAGCCGATTCCGGGCTCCCATTCCTGCGAGGCGACCATATAGCGAGCCAAGCCGTTCAGCGTATCCGCCACGTCGATGGTTGCCATAAAGCAGGCGTCAAAGCCAATCAGCTCATAGGGCGGGTTTTCCTTCGAGGGGGTGTTGACCGCTTCAAAAGCCCGCCGTATGTCCGGCAAGGTCAGCGCGTCGAAACGATACCGTTCATCGAAGGCGACGCCGGCCACGCTTCCGCCGCCGTGATTCCAGAGTATCACAACCTGACGGTCGGCGGGGTAATTTATGTTGCAGAAACGCAGGAATTCTTCCAGCGTCCTGCTGTCGCCCATATTGGCGCTGGGCCGCTGCTCTAAAAAGGTGAGTCCCGAGCTGTTATACAGATAACGGCTGTTGCTGTTCGCGTCCATGCCGTTGTGCCATCTGTTCGCGCCGCCCGCCTCAATCACGACGCTGACGTTGTCCGGGAGGCTCACCCGCATCATTTCCTCAAGGTCTTCGCTGGCAAACGCGCCGTTTGTTTCTAGGTCGCTGCCGCATAAGTACCAGTAAACCGCCCATGTTCCGTCGAAATCATCCCGCCGCTCCAGAATGCCGGGGCTGACCGGCGGCGTTTGCGCGGGCGTTGTTTCTGTAAAGGCGGGCGCGGCGTCCTCCGGCGCCGGGGCGTCGTCGCCGAAGATTATGGCCAAGACGACCAGCACCGCAACCGCTCCGAGTACAAACGTCCATCTGCGTTTCTTTTTTGGCGGCGTATGAAACTGGGGCGGCGCATAGTTCGGCGGCGGCGACCACGCCTGCTGATTTGGACGCGCGTCCTGCTGACCGTTCAGGCTCTTGCCGCATTTAGAGCAGAACGCCGACCCGTCCTGCATTGGATTCCCGCAGTGCCGACAAAACATAGTGACCTCCTACAAGCCCGTTTGCAGAACCAATGATATTTCCGCTATCGGGAGATGGCACGCGTCGGAGCGCGAAAATTTTGTGGGGGATTATGTTGGCTTATGGCCAGTATAGCATCCGGCAAGATAAAAATCAAGAAAAAGATACGAATATTTCATATTTTTGGCATATATTGGCGGCAATCAGGCGGACAGACGGTATGGATTGGTCGTCCGCGGCGGCGTATGTAATCGCAAACAAAAAGCGCCGTCCGGCGCTCTTTGCTTATATGACACTGTGCAGCAGCTCCGCGTAGCTTGGAAGGGGCCAGAGGGTTTTGGCGGTGAGCGTTTCCAGTTCGTCAGCGACCGCTCTCAGCTCCGTCATGGCGGGAAGTACGGCGTCGCGGTAGTATTCGGCGCGCGCGGGCCGAGCCTTGGAAACGGTTTCTTCCAGATGGGTCAGCCTGTCCAGCAAGCGGGCGGAGAGGTTGGAAAGGCGGGTGAGCAGATGTTCCTCCAGCGAACAGTTGAATCCGCCGCAGGCTTTCTTGCGTTTGAGCAGCTTGGCGGCTTCGTTTTGACCGGCGATGACCGCCGGGATGACGCCGCCCTTGACTAAGTCGGTCATGGTAAGGGCCTCTATGTGCAGCGTCTTGCAGTACCCTTCCATCAAAATCTCATGGCGCGAGGACAGCTCCGACCGCGAGTACACCTGATGGCGGGCAAACAGCTCCACGCTTTTGGGGGAGATGAGGGAGGGAAACGCGTCCACGGCGGTTTTGAGGCTGCTCAGGCCGCGCCGCGCCGCCTCCGCCTGCCATTCCTCGGAATAGCTGTTGCCGTTGAAAATAATCCGCTTATGCTTGCCGATGGTTTTCCGCGCAAGCGCCGCGAGGGCGCCGGTGAAGTCGTCGGCGGCTTCCAGCTCGTCGGCAAACCCGCGCAAAACCTCCGCCACGGCGGTGTTCAGAACGATGTTCGGCTCGGCGACCGAGAAGGACGATCCGGGCATACGGAACTCAAATCTGTTGCCGGTGAACGCGAACGGCGAGGTGCGGTTGCGATCCGCCACATCCTTGGGGAAATGGGGAAGCACCGTCACGCCGATTTCCATGTCGCATTTTTCTTTATTGCAATACTCCGCGCCAGACTCCAAGGCCTCTAAAATCTCGGTCAGCTCGTCGCCGAGGAACATCGACACGATGGCGGGCGGCGCCTCGTTGGCGCCCAAGCGGCAATCGTTGCCCGCGCTGGCCACCGACGTGCGCAGCAAGTCCTGATATTCATCCACAGCCTTGATGACGGCCATCAAAAACAGCAAAAACTGCGCGTTTTCATACGGCGTTTCGCCCGGTTCGAGCAGGTTGACGCCGGTATCGGACGCCAGCGACCAGTTGATGTGCTTGCCGCTGCCGTTGACGCCGGCAAACGGCTTTTCATGCAGAAGGCAGGCAAGGCCGTGCTTATCGGCGATGCTTTTCATCAGCTCCATCGTAAGCTGGTTGTGGTCGGTGGCGGTATTGGTGGCGGTGAAAACGGGCGCAAGCTCGTGCTGGGCGGGCGCCGTTTCGTTGTGCTTGGTCTTGGCGTATACGCCCAGCTTCCAGAGCTCTTCGTCCAGCTCCTTCATAAAGGCGGACACACGGGGCTTGAGACAGCCGAAATAGTGGTCTTCCATCTCTTGGCCTTTGGGCGGGCGCGCGCCGAACAGCGTTCTGCCGGTGTAAACCAAATCCGGGCGTTTTAAGTAGCCCGCCTTGTCTATGAGGAAATATTCCTGTTCCGGCCCCGCCGTTGTGACGACCCGCCGCGCCGGTGTTTCGCCGAACAGGGCGAGGATGCGCCGCGCCTGCCGGTCGATGGCCTCCATTGAGCGGAGCAGGGGGGTTTTCTTATCCAGCGCCTCGCCGGAATAGGAGCAGAACACGGTGGGAATCATCAGCGCCCCGTCTTTGATGAACGCGTAGGAGGAGGTGTCCCAAACCGTATAGCCCCTCGCCTCAAAGGTTGCGCGAAGCCCGCCGGAGGGCAGGCTGGACGCGTCCGGCTCCCCGCGCACAAGTGAGCTGCCGGAGAACTCCATGATGACCCTGCCGTCCTCGGCGGGGGCGATAAAGCTGTCCAGCTTGCCCGCCGTGATGCCGGTCATCGGCTGGAACCAATGGGCAAAATGGGTGGCGCCCTTTTCCACCGCCCAGTCCTTCATCGTCTCGGCAATCACGTTGGCCGTTTCCAAATCCAAATGGGCGGACTGACGCGCCGTCTCCTTCAGCGCGCCGTAAATCCCCGCGGGCAGGCGCTCCCGCATGACCGCGTCGCTGAACACCATACTGCCGAACAGCTCCGGGATGTTTTTCATAATCCGCCCTCCTGTGATTTTTAGATAATTCAGCGTATGGCAGGGGTTGCGGGCGACCGGGGACGGCCGTCCCTACAACCTTTGCGGAACGTCAAACGGCTGCCCACGGGTATATGGCAACGCCGTTTTCCTGTAAGTATTCTTTCAGCTCGCGGACGGTGTAGTTGCGCTCCATTCTCGGCGAATAGAGCATACTGCTGATGATGGCGGCCTCCGCCCGGGTGGTTTTGAACAGCTCCTTCAGATGCTCCGGCTTGCCCGCGCCGCCTGAGGCAATCAGCGGAACCGTCACGGCGGCCTCCGTTTTTTTCATCAGCTCAAGGTCGTAGCCCGCCAGCGTTCCGTCGCAGTCGATGCTGTTGACGCAGATTTCCCCGGCGCCGAGCGCCTGTCCGCGCCTGAGCCATTCCATCGCGTCCATCCCGGTCGCCAGCTTCGCGGCGTCGATATAGACCTCGTAGCCGCAAGGCATTTTCGTCTCCCGCCTGACTTGGGTGGAAAGGACGACGCTCTGCGGGCCGAACGCTTTGGCGGCGTCGGCGATAAGCTGGGGGTTGCGTACGGCCATTGAGTCGATGCTTACCTTATCCGCACCCGCTTCCAGCGCCAGACGCATATCGTCCAGAGTCTTAATCCCGCCGCCGACGGTGAACGGCACGGTGACACGGGCCGCCACCTTTCTGACCATCTCAATATCAATGGGACGCTTCTCGGCGCTGGCAAAGACGTCGAAGAAAATCAGCTCGTCAATCCCCGCCTCCATCATTGAGACGGCAAGCTCCTCGGCGGGAGCGACATCGATGTTGTCTTGGAACTGCTTTGCCTTCGTCACCCTTCCGTTGACGATATCGAAGCACGCGACCAATCTTTTGTTCATAACCCTACCCCTTTAACTTTCCGCACATCTTCCCCGCCGGAGACGGGGAGGATATCCTTATATTTTTTGTATAAAATTCCGCAGGCGGGAAAGCGCTTCTTTGATGTTGTCAATCGAATACGCGTAGCAGCACCGCACATGGCCCTCGCCCGAATCGCCGAACGCCGTTCCGGGCACCACGGCCAGACGCGCCTCGTGCAGCAGGCGGTCGCAGAAGTCTTCGCTGGAAAGCCCGAACTGCTTGATGGACGGGAATAAGTAAAACGCGCCCTTTGCCTCAAAGCAGTCTATCCCCATCTCCCGCAGCTCTTTGAGCATAAAGCGCCGCCGGCCGTCGTATTCCTTCCGCATCGCCTCCACGCTGGGCGCGCCGCTGCGCAGGGCTTCGATTCCGGCGTACTGGGCGATGATGGGGGCGCACATAAGGACATACTGATGGATTTTGACCATCGCGGCAATCAAATCCGCCGGGCCGCAGACAAACCCCAAGCGCCAGCCCGTCATGGCAAACGCTTTGGAAAACCCGTTGATGACAATGGTTTTCTCCGCCATGCCCGGGAAAGACGCGATGGAGACGTGCGGCGCGTCCCCGTATGTCAGCTCGGAGTATATTTCGTCGCTGATGACCACCAAATCCCGCTCCCGCAGCACGGCGGCGACGGCTTCCAGCTCCGACCGCTCAAGAATCGCGCCGGTGGGATTGCACGGATAACTGAGCAGCACGGCCTTTGTCTTGGGCGTGAGGCGCGCTTCTATGTCGGCGGCGGTGACGCGGAAGCCGTTCTCCGCGCCCGTCGGAATCGTCACGGGAACGCCGCCCGCCATCACCACGCAGGGCTTATACGCCACAAAGCACGGCTCCACCAGCAAAACCTCGTCGCCGGGGTTGAGGAGGGCGCGCATCGCCACGTCGATATCCTCGCTGGCGCCGACCGACACCATGACCTGCGTCTCCGCGTCGTAGCTCAGCCCGTACTTGGACATATACCGCGCAATCTCGCGGCGCAGCTCAACCATGCCGGCATTGGCGCCGTAAGTGGTGCGCCGCCGCTCTAATGTATAGATGGCTTCCTCACGGATATGCCACGGCGTGGCGAAATCCGGCTCGCCCGTGCCGAGCGACACCACGTCCTTCATCGTCGCCGCCACGTCGAAAAACCTGCGGATGCCGGACGGGGGCATATCCTGTATGGTTTTGGCTATAAAATTTTTCATGGCGAGACAATCATCCTTTCGTCGCCGCCGTCCGCGTCGTCAAACATCACGCCGTGGTCTTTGTACCGTTTCATCACAAAATGGGTGGCGGTAGACAGGATGGAATCAAGCGCCGAAAGCTTGTCGGAGACAAAATAGGATATATCCTTGATTGATTTCCCCTCAATCAGCACAGCCAAGTCATACCCGCCCGACATGAGGTAGACCGCCCGCACCTCGTCAAACCGGCCAATCCGCTCCGCGATATGGTTAAACCCCTGCCCGCGCGAGGGCGTCACCCTCACCTCAATCAGAGCGGTCAGGTCGTCCGAACCGGCGCGGTCCCGGTTGACAAACGCGCCGTAGCCGCAGATAATCTGCTCCCTCTCCAGCGCTTCAATCTCCTCGCGCACGGCGGTTTCCTCCAAGCCCAGCAGCACGGCAATCTCGCCGGGCGTGAGCTTGGCATCGCGCTCCAAGAGGGAAAGTATGTCCTTTCGCATCATGGGTTCATCCTTTCTGTTAGGCGGCCCTCCGCGCCTGTCCGGGCAAGGGGGCGGCCGTTGATACAAATAAAGGCGCACCGTCTGGTGAGCGCCTTTGTTCTGTCAGAAAAAGTATACATCGCCGCCGCCATCCTGTCAAGTGATATTTTCATTTCTCTGTTCCGGCATACCGTCACACCTCATAGATTTCCACCGGATTGTTTTCATCCGCCGGGGCAAGCAGGCCGCTCATCAGCGCTTGGCGGAACGCGGCAAGGCAATGCTTGGCGCGGGCGGCGCGGGCGGTGAGGTGTATGTCAAGCGCGCCGCTGTCAAGCCCCATTTTTATGTGAAGGCTGTCGGAGGGGAACCCGCCCTCGACGACGCTCCGAATGAATTTTTCATAAAAAGCCCCCCAATGCCACGCGGCCGCGGCAAGCATATCTTGGACAATCCCGCCGCCGGACAGCTCGCAGAGGCGCGCGCAGACGCCCGGAAACGCCTTGGGCGCGGGAGAAACGCCGTAAGGAGCCTGCGGCATCGCGATGATGTCAACGCCGCGCTCAGCCATGCGCGTGAACGCGCCGGGGTCGTCCGCCCGTGCCATGAAGATATGCGAGGCGGGACGCGCCGCGGACGCGCCGCAGGCCAGCGCTTGAAGATTCTCCCCAAGCCCCCCTAGCTCGTGCGGCAGATACAGGCAGCCGATTCGCGCGGCCTTTGAAAGGCTTCCCGCCAGCACGCCCATCAGGAAGGCGGCCTCCTCTGTCTTAATGTGGTATGTGCTGACAAACCCGGCCGGCTCGTCGCGGCAGAGCATCACCAGCTTGTTTTTTTGCTCCAGCGCGGTGCGCAGCGCGGCGTCGGACAAGGCGGGGTGGGTGGCGAAAATCACGTCCCCCGGCACGTCGGGGGACAACCCCTCGGCGCTCTGCGTGACGATCTCCGGGAAAGCCCGTCTCAGCGCGAAGCGCCCCGCCTCGTGCGCTTCCGCCGACGCGGCGGACTGCGGAGGGACGCAATACGCAAACGTCACCGAGGGCGGCGCGCCGCGCGGGATGTAAAACAGAGGCTTGGAAACCGCCCCGTCGGGGCCGGACACCGTTCTGACCGGCTCCGGGCATGACAGGGATTCCCACTGCGGGCGGCAGAGGGCGGCTTTTTTGCTCAGCGCCGCTTCGTTCTCCCCGGCAGGCAGGCCATACAGCTTGGCATACTGCCAAAAGGCGTCGCCGGTGGTGATGTCGGGGAGGGCTTGGTTGAATCCGCGCTTGTGATAGACGGCGCGGAACGCCGCGAAAGCGTCCTCAAGCAGCGTCTCGTCCCCGCCGCACAGCCCGCGCAGCTCGGTGAAACGCCCGGGAACCGAAAACCACATATGCCGGATGACCTTCTGCTTGTTGCCGCCGAGCAGTTCGAGGAAAACGGCGGCTTCCGCCGTCTCTCCCCCGGGCGGGGGCATCAGGCGGGTCACGCTTGCCGAGAGCGAATAGTTTGAGAGGACGGACGCCGCGCTCACCCGTTTATGCCCCTCCAGAACATAGCAGTATCCCATATACTCAAACGCCCGTATCGGCTCGGTGATGCCCTTCTCCAGCGCGGAGGCGTAGAGCGCCTTCCACTTACCGGAAAACTCGCTGTCTTCGCCCAGCAGCGGCATAAAACTGCCCGAAAGGGCATGGGAACGGCCCGCCGCATAGGTGCCGCGGATTTTCTTGATTGGCAGCTCAATCAGCCCAAGCGGGACGTCGCCGCAGGTTTCCTTCGGCTCGAAAACAGGCAAAAGCCCGCTTCGCCCCGCCGCGTTCTGCTCAGCAACAAAGCGGCGTCCTTCTTTCAGGGCGGCGCGATAGGCCTCTGCGGCTTCGTTCAGCGCGGGATTCATTCGCCGTATTTCGCTATCAGCCCGGCCTCGTCAAGCTCTCCGGGTTCAGGGAATAACAGCCATTCCTCCTCGTGCGCCGCGGATTGGTTCGCGTAAAGGGTCACGAGCGGCCCGATGGATTCCATTTCGATGAACAGATGGTTGGTGTATGTTTCAAAGTCACAGCCGAAGTCGGGATAGTCCGCGCTGGGCAGCGGCGCCCACATTTTTTTGAACACGGTGCCTTTGTTGTGATACAGCGCGTACCCGTTGAGGTTGAGCGTGCCTATTTTCAGCGCCCGCTTGGTTTCGTCGGGGCGGATGGACACAAAATCGTCGTGCCAGCGGAGGCGGCGGTCGCCCATATCGGTGTACGGCCAGACGACAAACACCCGGTCGGGCAGCAGCGCGATATCCTGCTTGGACTGCGGGAAGACCAGCAGCCCGCCCGGCGCGAGCTGGGTTATCGCCCACGGCGCCAGCGTGACAAGCTCGCCGCCCTTGTTGAGGATGCGGTGCCGTACCGACACGCGGGGCGCGGCCGAATCTAGGCGCACCTCTATCGAAAACTGCAAGCCCAGCCCCTTTTGCGGCGGCGCGGTCAAAATAAAGCCCTGCGGCGTTACGGAGACGTCTACGGGCTCGTCGTCGGGGTAATACGAGTTCAGCACATGCTCCGGGCTGCTCCACAGCCTATGCCCGCCGAGGATGTGATACTCGTCTCCCTTGCCGAACGCTAGGTCCAGACCGTCCACCCGCGTCACCGCCTCGCGCTTCTCGTCCGTCCAAAACAGATTTTCCCCGCCAGCCTCCGACAGATGGATAATCCGGGGGCCGCAATCCGTCGTGGCGTAGAGTTCCACCGCGCCGTTGTCGGCGCGGATTGCCGCTCCGAAATTTTTGTAATTGTCAATTCTTGTAACCGTAACCGGCATAATATCGCCTCCTGTGCAACTCTTATTATACCCAATCCCCCTGCTTTTGGCAACAGCTTTTTTGCGTCCCGCTCCCTTCCCCGCTTTGCGACATATACAGCTTATGGTACAGGCCCCGGGCCTCAATCAGTTCGTCATGGCTGCCCATTTCGGCGATGTTTCCGCCGTCGATATACAGGATTTTCGAGCAGTTGCGGATGGTGGACAGGCGGTGGGCGACGATGAAGGAGGTGCGGCCCACCAGCAGGCGGGCGATGCCCTCCTGCACCAAGCGCTCGGTATTGGTGTCGATGCTGGAGGTGGCTTCGTCTAAGATTAGGATGCGCGGATCGCTTAACAGCGTGCGGGCGAAGGAGATGAGCTGTTTTTGCCCGGCGGACAGCCCCTCGCCCCGCTCGTTGACCGGGGTGTAATACCCTTTGGGCAGCTTTTGGATGAATTCGTCGGCAAAGACCGTCCGCGCGGCCTCGACGCACTCTTTATCGGTGGCGTCCAGCCGCCCGTAGCGGATGTTTTCGATGATGTTGCCTGAGAAGATGAAGGTGTCTTGCAGCATGATGCCCATCTGCCGGCGGAGGGAGACGAGGGTTACCTCGTCTATGTCGTGTCCGTCTATGTACACCTTGCCGCCGGAGAGGTTGTAGAAGCGCGACAGCAGGTTGATGATGGTCGATTTGCCCGCGCCCGTAGGCCCTACCAGCGCGATGGACTCGCCCTCCAGCGCCTCGAAGGTCACGCCTTTCAGCACCGGGATGCCCGGCTCATAGGAAAAGACGACGTCCATAAAGGTGACATTGCCTTGGATGACGGGCAGCGTGTACGCCCCCTCGCCGTCGGCGACCGAAACCGGCTCGTCCATCACCTGAAAGATGCGCTCAAGGTACGCCACGGTATTGATGAGGTTGTTGTAGAGGTTGCCGAGATTTTGCAGCGGCTGCCAGAAGCGCGAGGCATAGCCCGCCATTGCGATGACGACGCCGACGGTCAGATTGTCCATCGCCCCAATCAGGGCCGCGACGCCCACGACGTAGATGGCCGCTGTGACCATCCGCGCCAGCACCGCCGTCACCGGCCACATGCTGTGGATAATGCGGACGGCCTTCATCCATACACGGCGGTTTTCGTTTAAGAGTTCCTCCATCACCTCTTGGTTCACAGCCTCGCGGGTAAACGCCTGCGTGACGCGCACGCCGTTGAAGTTTTCGGCGATGTAGGCGGTCATATTGGATTGCTTGTTGGAAACAAGCTGCCACGCGCGGCGCTGTTTGCGCTTGATGGTGAAGATATACAGCCCGAACAGGGGCAGGCCGCACAGCATCACCAGCGTTAGCTGCCATGAGACAAAGAGGGCGGCGTAAAGGACGATGAACACCATTGAAAGCGGCTCAATGATGAAGTTGACCAGCCCCGACGAGAGGAAATCGGCGACGGTATTGACGTAGTTGACCACACGCACCAGTATCTTCCCCGCCGGGCGGCTGTCATAGTAGTCGAAGGGCAGTTTTTGCAGGTGGGCAAACAGGTCGGCGCGGATTTCGGAGACAATATACTGCCCCGTCGTGGCGTTGAGGCGGGAACGGGCGCGGTTGCAGACGACAATGACGACGCTGACGGCGATGAACGCCGCCCCCGCGACGAGGATGCCGGGGACGTTTTCGCCGGGGATGTAGGTGTCAATGACAAGCATGGTGAGCAGCGGCGTGAGCAGGCCAAGCAGAATGGCGGCGGCGCTGATGAAAAACGTCTTGACAAAGTTTTTCCTGTAGCGCTTGATGTATTTCATGGCGCGCTTCAGATGATTCCAATTAAACGGGGCGTCCAGCTCCTCGTCTACGTTGAAAGTGTTGCGTTTTCTGTCAGCCAACGCTTTCACCCCCGTCCCGTTCCCCCTGCTGCAAGAGGTGTGTTTGGTAATAATAGCCCTTGTTTGCCATCAGCTCCGCGTGCGTCCCCTCCTCGCTGACGCTTCCGTCCTCGAGGATGTAGATGCGGTCGGCGTGACGGATGGACGAGACGCGCTGGGCGATGATGACGGTGGTGGCTTGGCGGGGCATGGCGCGAAGCTGTTTTTGGATTTCCTTCTCCGTTTCCATATCCACGGCGCTGGTGGTATCGTCGAGGATTAAAATCGGCGGTTCGGGCAGCAGGGCGCGCGCCAGCGAAATGCGCTGCTTCTGCCCGCCGGAAAGCCCCGTTCCCCTCTCCCCCACGACGGTTTGGTACCCGTCGGAGAGCTTTTCGACAAAGCGGGCGGCGTCGGCGACGGAGGCGGCCCGCCGGATACGCTCCTCCGGCGCGTCCGGCTCGCCGTAGGCGATGTTGTCCTCCACCGGCGCGGAGAACAGGAAAACATCCTGCATCGTCATCCCTACCGCGCCGCGCAAGTCTTCCAGCGCGTAATGCTCGACATTGATTCCGTCCACCAGCACCGCACCGCGCGTCACATCGGCAAAGCGGGGGATGAGCGACGCCAGCGCCGTCTTGCCCGATCCGGTGGGACCCATCAGCCCGACGGTGGCTCCAGCGGGGATGTCGATGTTGATATCCTTCAGGATATCGGTCTTGCCGATGCGCAGGGAGACGCCTTTGAAGGAGATATCCCCGTTAATCCCCGTGTGCTTGACGGGGTTTTCGGGCGTTTGGACGGCGCTGCGCCAGTAATACAGCTCAATCAGTTTCTCGCCCGAGGCGAAAAACCGCTGCGCGTCGTTAATCAGCGTGCCCATGTTGACAATCGGCTGGTTGAGCGCCCACGCCAGAGCCAGAAAAATCTGCATTTGGCCCAGCGTGACCCGCCCGGATATGACCATGAGGCCGCCCACGACCAGATTGATGACCGACAGGAACTGCGACGCCGACTCAATGAGCGGGGCGTAGCGCAGCCATGTTTTGTTGACGGTGAGCTGCGCGTCGCGGTAGGCTTCGTTTTCGCGCGTGAATTTCTCCGTCTCAAACGGTTCGCGGCAGAATGCCTTGACGACGCGGATGCCATTGATGTTTTCGTTGACGGCGGTGGACAGCGCGGCGCGGCGCTCACGCACGGCCCCGTGCGCGGGGCGCATTCTTTTCCCCAGCCGAAAGCCCAGAAACGCGGCTATGGGCGTGATGACGAACAGGCACAGGGCATACAGCGGGTCGAGGATTAGGAAGACCGCCATCGTCGCCGCCGCCATTAAGAAGGACTCTATCATCCCCGGCAGCACCCAGCAGATGAAGTGGCGCATAATATCGATATCGCCGGTGCATTTGGTGATTAAGTCGCCCGCCGCGTTTTGCCGGAAGAAGTCCGACGATTGCGAGAGGATGCGCGAGAAGAGGTCGCGCCGCATTCCGCGCACAACCTCTTGAGACAGTATTTCCCAAGAAATTGTGTTGGTATACTTCACCGCCATGAAGCACAGCCCCACCAAAAGCGCTCCGCCCAGCAGCGGGAGCAGCGCGTCATGGTCTCCTCCGAGCAGCACGTCGTCAATAATCCGCCGGAAGAAAAACGGCTCCGCCATCACCAAGCCCACAAACAAAACGGACATCACAAACCCGGCGTAAAGCCGCCACCCGTGCCGCCCCGCCCACTGCATCGCCCATTTAATTACATTCATCGTTTCAACACCGGCTCTCTTGCGGCTTTAACCTCGTCTAGGCGGCCTACGGGGGTGGTGCGGGGGGCTTTTTTCAGCGCGTCGGGGTCGGTTTTGAACAGGCCGGCTATCTCCAGCATGGCGGCGGCGAACGCCTCCAGCGTTTCCGGTGATTCCGTCTCGGTCGGCTCGACCATCATGCTTTCCTTGACGATGGACGGGAAATAGATGGTCGGCGGATGAAACCCCCGATCCATCAGCGCTTTGGCGGCGTCCAGCGCCGAGGGCGCGGAAAGGACGAACTCGTGCATACAGCGGCTGCCGAACGGCGTCTCATACGCCCCGGACAGCTCGCCGAGCAGCCAGTTCGCATTTAGGACGGCGATTTCACTCACGCGGCGCAGGCCTTCCGCGCCCAGCGAGCGGATGTAGCAATACGCCCGGACAAGCACGCCGAAGTTGCCGTAGTATGACCGCACACGCCCGATATCGGCCAGATAGGGCGTCAGGCCTTTCCGCACGCCCACCGGGCCCGCGCCGGGGCCGCCGCCGCCGTGCGGGGTGGAGAAGGTCTTGTGCAGATTGAGGTGGACGACGTCAAAGCCCATCGCGCCGGGCGAGGTGTAGCCCATGATGGCGTTGAGGTTGGCTCCGTCGTAATAGAGCAGCCCGCCCGCGCCGTGGATGATGGCTTCGATTTGGGGGATATGCTTTTCAAACAGCCCAAGCGTGTTTGGATTGGTCAGCATCAGGCCCGCCAGCGATTCCCCCGTTTCGGAAACAACGGCCCGCAAGACCTCCGGGTCAACCAGCCCGTCCGCCCCACTCGGCACGGTGCGCGCGGTAAACCCCGTCTGCGCCACCGACGCGGGGTTGGTGCCGTGCGCCGAATCGGGGATGAGGATGATTTTGCGCTCCGGTTCGCGGCGCTTTTGGAAGTACGCGGCGAACACCATCAGCCCGGCCAACTCCCCGTGCGCCCCCGCCGCCGGTTGGAGCGAAAACGCCCCCATATCGCATATGGCGCAGAGATACTCCTCTAATTCCGCCATCAGCCGCAGACAGCCTTGATTTTTTTCCTCCGGCAGCATCGGGTGGGCGAGGGCGAAGCCCGGAAGGGACGCGATTTGCTCGTGGATTTTAGGGTTGTATTTCATTGTACAGGAGCCGAGCGGGTAAAAGCCGGTATCCACGCTGAAGTTCATCTTCGCCAGCGCCGTGTAGTGCCGCACGGCGTCCGGCTCGGCGACCTCCGGCAGGGCGGGCGGCGACGGGCGCAGATGCTCTCCGACGATGTCCTCCGGCGGGATTTCCGGCACGTCGCACGGCTCCGGGAAAAAGCCGCGCCGCCCGGATACGGATTTGTCATAGACGGTCATTCGGCAGCCCTCCTTTCCGCGCGCCGGACAAACGCGTCAATCTCGGTCTTTGTCCGCTTTTCAGTCACCGCCACCAGCGAGCCGCGCGGGTTATGCAACGGGTAGGCCCCCGGCAGGACGGCCTCGACGGCAAACTCACGGAAATACGGCGCGTTGAAGAGCGGCTTTATCCCGCGTTCTTCCAGTTGTGAGCGCAGATACGCCGCTTTGCGGGCGGCGGTGAGCGCAACTTCCCGTAACCCCCTCGGGCCGAGCAGGGAGAGGTAGACGACCGCTCTCAACGCGGACAGGGCGGCGTTGGAGCAGATGTTGCTGGTAGCTTTTTCGCGGCGGATATGCTGCTCCCGGGCTTGCAGGGTGAGTACAAAGCCGCGCTTATCGCCGTTCAGCTCCGCCGTTTCCCCGGCAATCCGTCCCGGCAGACGGCGCAGATATTTTTCCTTCGCGCAGAAATACCCCGCGTGGGGGCCGCCGAACGAAACGGGGGAACCCAGCGGCTGGCAGTCTCCCACCGCGATATCCACGCCGCACATCCCCGGGCTTTCAAGCAATCCCAGCGATAGCGGGTCGCAGATTGCGACGCTCAGGGCGCCCGCGGCGGCGGCGGCGGCGGACGCCAGCGACCGCATCGGCTCAATGACGCCAAAGAAGTTGGGCGATTGGAAAATCACGCAGGCCGCCTCTTCCGGCCGCGTGTCAAGGGCTGTCTGCCCGCGCCCGTCAAACGGGATTTCGGCAACCTCCAATCCGCTGAAGCGGGCGTATGCAGCCGCCGTTTCGCGGATATGAGGGTGGACGGCGGCGGAGATATACGCCCGTTTGCGCTTTGTGGCTCCCGCGGACAGCAGCATCGCCTCGCAGGCGGCGGTGGCGGCGTCATACATCGAGGCATTGGAAACGTCCAGCCCGGTTAGGCGGCACATTCCCGTCTGAAACTCAAAGATGCCGGTCAGCGTGCCTTGGCTGGCCTCCGGCTGATAGGGCGTGTAGGCGGTGACAAACTCCGGCAGGGCGCACAGCGCGTCCACCGCCGCCGGGACATAATGGTCATACAGCCCCGCGCCGATGAAGAGCGGTTCGCTTATATCGTTCCGTCCCGCCATCTCTTCCAGAAGGCGGCGGAGGGCCGGTTCGCCGAGCGGCTCGGGCAGACCGGATATGCCGTCGGCGCGGCAAGAGGGCGGGATGTCGGAGAAAAGCTCTCCTGTATGGCTAAGCTCCAGCGCGGCAAGCATGTTCTCCCGCTCGCGCGCGGTCTGCGGTATATAGCTATTCATCGCAAAACGCCGAATACGCGCCCTCGTCCAGCAGGCCGGCAAGCTCGGCCGGGTCGCTGAGGCGGATGCGGAACACCCATGTCTCCTCCGGCGCGCTGTTGAGCAGCGAAGGCTCTCTCTGCGGGTCGGGGTTGACGGCAATAATCTCGCCCGACACCGGCGTTAGGATGTCCGACGCCGCTTTGACCGATTCGACCGCGCCCGCCGCTTCGCCCGCCGCCAGCGCCGTGCCGGGAGGCTCTGCTTCGCAGAAGACGATATCCCCCAGTTGGTTTTGCGCGTGGTTTGTGATGCCTACCTCGCCGGTGTCCCCGACGATGTAGAGCCACTCGTGGTCTTTTGAATAGTACCGCACGTTACTTCGCCCTCCTGTAAAATGGCATTCCCGTCAAAACGGCGGGTTCCGCCTTATCGCGTATCACAATCTCATACTTCTCCGCTTCTCCCGTGACCAGAGCCATCGCTATGCCGCGCGCCGGCCCCGGGGAGAAGCAGCCTGAGGTCACTTTTCCCAGAGGGACTCCGTCTCCCAGCACCTCGCAGCCTGCTCTAGGGACGGCGCGGCCTTGCGCCGTCAGGCCAATCAACCGCCGGGGCGGTCGGACGCCCGCAAGCGCGCCGCGCCCGATAAAGTTGCCTTTCTCAAAGCAGACGAAGCGTTCAAGACCCGCCTCGACCGGGGAAATATCCTCGTCCAGCTCATGCCCGTACAGCGGCAGCGACGCCTCGGTACGTAAAAGGTCGCGCGCGCCCAGCCCGCATGGTTGGGCCCCCGCCTCCGTCATCTCCCGCCACAGCTTGGGCGCGGCGGCGGGCGGCAAAAACAGCTCAAAGCCGCGTTCGCCGGTGTAGCCGGTGCCGGATTGCAGCAAGACGGCGGAGAGGTCGGCTTTTTTCAGAACATCGGCGGCGGCGGGGCCTTGCAGGGCAAGCTGCGCGAAGCTGTCCGACACATTCTCAACACAGACGCCGGGCGGGGCGTTTTGCCGTATCCACGCGAAATCCTTCTCCGTGTTGGCGGCGTTGACGCAGAGGAGAAAGCCGTCTCCGTGCCGGTAGGCGACGACGTCGTCCACCGTGCCGCCGCTCTCGCCGCACATCGGGGAATAAACCCACGGCTTTGTCTCCAAGCGGCGCATATCGTTTGTCAGCAATGCCTGCAAAAAGTCAAACGCGCCCGCGCCGGAGAGGTATATCTCGCCCATGTGCGAAACGTCGAACACTCCGGCGCGCCGCCGCACGGCGACGTGTTCGGCGAGGATGCCGCCGTAATGCAGGGGCAATTCCCAGCCGCAATACGCCGTCATTTTCGCGCCGGCCGCGATATGCTCGTCATAGAGAGGTGTCCTCAACGCACGAAAGCCTCCTGTCACGGTGTCCGCCGGGAGATTGATCCGGGGAAAGCAATAGCAGTGTATCAAATAAAAGGGCGCGCGTCAATATATTGTTATGTAAAGTTCAAAATCTTTTCGCACGACACTATATGTTGAGGTGATGAAGATGTGCCGCCAAGCAAAAGACGTCGCTCTAATCAGCGTCAAGCTCTCAATCGTCCTCCTGATTTGCCGCATCGCGCTCCTGCTCGGCCCCGACCGCTATGATACATACTACAACCTCCAAGTCATCCGCGCCCTCCCGGAGGTCGTCCGCGCCGTTCTGCTCACCGGCGGGCTGGGTACGGCTTGGCTTCAATGGCTGCATAAGCGCGGTCTTGGGTGAGCGCGGCCAAGAGGCGCTTGACAAAACGTGAAATGTTTGTTACAATAGGCTCAATCAGAGCTTTAGTCTCCGTCCTTTGCGTACGATATAGATGTGTAGAGAAAGGGAGGGATTTTGAATGTTGAAACGATTGACCGCTTTGGTCTTAACCTTCGTACTTATCGCCCCGACGGGCTTCATCGGGGGCGCGAGCGCGCTTACAACCCCCAACTATATCCCGGAGACAGTCCAGTTTATTCAGCAGGGGAACGTGCCGGTGTCTGTGGCTGCGGCGAAGGAGCCGTCACAGGGAACATTAGAAGCGTTTTTGCAGTTCAACGGGGTTATGCAGACAAGCGACAAAGACGATGCGTGGGCGCACGCCGCTTACGCCGCGATGAATGTCGCCGGCAATACGGAGCTGAATTATCAGTTCAACGATATTCCAACCGCATCTGTCGGCAACCGGGGTGTGCTGACGGCGTTTTTAATGCGCAGCTTTTCGCTGCGCGGCAATGACCCCGTCATGAATCCGGTTAAGGGCATTGCGTACATCCCCGATATGCCGTCGAACGCCGGCCCTGAATCGGTCGCGAAGCAGGTGTATAACAGCAGAATTAAAGCAGCGGTCGAGGCAAACAGCGCGGTTGTGGCTTCCCTGTACTTTGATGAAAATCTGCTCGTGAAGATAGAGGACGTTGACGGGACATGGATATATGTATATGATAACGATTCCCGCGTCACAGGAAGCACCATATCACGCAGGGCGGCAAACAGCTCCTCCGTGATTGTCGGATGGGACGACAACATAGAGTTTGAGTACAGATACGAGAAGACGCCCGCATCGGGGGACAATCCCGCTGTTTATGAAGATGTAACCGTTAAAGGCGCATTCCTCGCGTACGACAGCCTTCCGGCTTCGCTTGGCGGCGCGGGCGGCGGTGCTTACTGGATTAGCTATGCGACCATCCTTTCCGGCGCGTATTATGTTGAAGGTTTTTATGACCACAAAGCCACTTTCAATCTCAACAACCAGCTTGAGGATGACAAAGGTGTCGCGATAAAGAAAAATCCCTTTGCCGTTACCTACGAATACGACGCGGCCGGCTTGAATAATGTGCGGACTATCAGCGGCGACACCGTTTTCTACGCCAATGTGTTCACCGTAAAGGACGGCGCCGCCGCCATCCATGCCGTCTCCGTCTTCCTCACCGGCGAGGGTAACGGCTATAGGATTTGGTTTATTGACGACTATAAAGAAACCAAGGATTTGAATGTGCTGGATTCGGCCAACACCAAGAAAGCGCTGGTCACTTCCGCCCCGGTCGGTTACAAAGCTCTACCGGGATACTACACGATTCCGGTAATCGACCCGGCAACCAATGAAGCCCCCATCGCCAGCGAAAAGCAGTTCGCCATTGTCGTGGAGGCGACCGGGACGGGTGTGAACGGCCCGGTGCTGCAAAACGCTGCCGGAGCCAGCCGCGGGCAGAGCTTCACCTCCTCCAACGCCACTACGTGGAACGATGCGTTCCTGACAAACCAATCCGCCGTGTGCATTAAAGCCCACGCGGAGAAAGACGTCTACATCCCGCTGACCGGCGTTGAGGTGCGGGACTCGGACGGCGACCCGCTGACCGTCCTTGAGGTCGTCCCCAACACCAGACATACCATTACCCCCACGCTGATACCCACCAACGCCACAAACGTCAGGCACGAAGAAACAGTATGGGAAGCGCAGATGCCGTATTACCTCCGCGACGATGAGGGGTATTTGATATTGGACAATGACGAAAAGCCCACGCTGGCGGACGCTCCTACCGGCGCTGACTGGCTGGTTTGGATGAATGGCTGGGGGTTTGTGCCAAAGGCATTCTCGGAGCTTACGACTCTTCCGACAGGGACGACTGCAACCACTCGGCAACGGCAGGGAAAAAAGGAAGATAGCCCTGATGTTATCAACAATATTGTCATTCAAGACCAGCCCTTTACCCTCAGTATCTCAAATAACGGGACGACTGCGCTGCAGGCACCCAGAAGCGCGATTGAATATGACGGGAAAGATTTCCCGGTGCAAGTGACTGTAAACGAAGTCCCAAGAGACGCTACGGGCACATGGGATGAAGACAAAGGCAATTTTAAGCCTCAAAGGGCCGATTTCACCGTTAAGATTAAAGCGACTGCGGTGGAAAAGGTCACGCTCAGCAGAACCGCAGCGCAAACCATGAAGGTGGGGGCAACCCTCTCCTTCACAGCGACGCAGCTTGACGCAGACGATAAGCAGCTCAGCGCGCCGCATCCCGTGACATGGCATATCGTGATGCCGCTCTCTGGGGGTTCCACCGATGACTACCATGACGGCTATGAAAAAAGCCCCGCGTTTGAACCGCTCGACCCCTTTGGCGGTCCTGTCGCCACTGTTGACAAAAACGGCAGGGTGACGGCGCTGCGCAGCGGGGTATGCTTTGTCTACGCCGAGGCGGGCGGCAAGGCGTCAGACTTGACCCAAATCACCGCCACCGGGAAAACGGTCACCGGCGTCGCTATCGGCAGAAAAAAACTCATTATGGCAGCCGATACGACCTTTACCATGACGGGCGCTGTCAAGCCTAATGACGCGAATGACAGGAGCATCACTTGGTCGTCAAGCAACGACGCCATTGCAACGGTCGAACCGGCGACGGGCATTATCAGGGCTATAAGCCCCGGAACGGTCACCATATCCGTCTCCAGCAAGACCAGCCCCAACTTCAAGGCCGACTGCGCCGTCACCGTCATCGCCGGGCCTTCCGCCACAATCCGCGTCAACAGAGCCGCCACATACTCCGTTTTCGGCGCGAAAGCCGGGGAGACGATTGAATGGACTTTTGAGGACAGAGACGGAAACGACAGCGACAATCTTCGCGGCGAGAAAATCAATAATGGCAATAAATTCAGAGTTATCGCCGATGATGAAGGCGGGGCCGTCCTGAGAGCCGAAGTGTATGTTGACCCGCCTGAAGGTGATAGGGTTCTCGTCCGTGAGCAGAAGTGGCATCTGGAAGGCGTCGTGCCTATCGGCAGGATGGCTTTCCAGAACAGCGCCGGAGAGGATCTCAAGCGAGTCAATCTCGGCATTAAGCTCGACGGGACGAGTCCCAAATCGCAGACGCTGACGGCAGCGGTCATAAAACCTGTTGACGGAACCTCCACCCTCCTTGGCTTTGAGTGGTCTGCCAAACAAACCAAGCAGAAACAGGACATTATCACTTTAGACCCGGGAACGGGAGACGCAAACAACACCGTGACCATTACCGCAGCGAGGCCCGGCTCTACAAGGCTCACCGGCTTGAACTACAACGGCAACAAACGCGTCAATCTTTCCGTCCGCGTATTCTTCTACCCGGAGACGGCTAACATCACACCCAAAGCGGGCAGCTTGACGATGAATGTAGGCAAAACCGGAAGTGCGACAGCCAAGGTTACCGCACCGAACGCCAAAGACTTTTTCAAGACGCTGACCTATACGCTGAAAGGCGCCGACGGTGAGCCGATGACGACCGAAGGACGCGAGTTTGTGGAAAACAGTTTCGTCCGGGTTGACGTCAAGCGCGGGCGGGTGACCGCCTTGGGCCCGGGCGAAGCAACGGTAGTCATCGTAGCGCAAGGCGGTGCGACCAAGGAAGTGCCGGTCACAGTGAAGACAAAAGATTAGACCTAAGCAAACCGCCCGGCCAAGGGTCGGGCGGTTTGTTACGTTTTCGGCAAATTATCCGGGCATGGCGCAGCTTGGCAGCGCGCGTGGTTTGGGACCACGAGGCCGCAGGTTCAAATCCTGTTGCCCGGACCAGTCGGAGTGTTCTTACAGCATTTGAAGTGTTGTAGGAACACTCCGTTTCATATTTTACATTTTATTTTACTGTTTTCAATTTATCTAACATAAGCGTTGCTTGTTCTGCCGCTTCTTCAAAGTTGCTGTGCAGGTACAACAAATTCTTCATATCTTCAAGCGCGGCTGAGGTTTCTTTTTTATACGTTTTCAACTGCAATCGGGCAAGGGCTTTGTAGGCTGCCATATCATCATAATCTTCGCAGGCAGTCTTAATGATAAGCAGTTGCTCATGTAAATAGGTTAAATCCTCTTGTATGTCTCCATCCTCATTTTGGTCAGGCTCAGCGGTAACAAGATTCTCAATTAACGCTTCAAGCCCTTTAATTAAATTTTCTGTGTTAGACCGGATAAAATCATTGTCGCCGCGTTGAGCCGCTTCTTCGAGGGCAAACGCCTTTGCGGACAATGCTTCTTCCCCAATATTCGCCAGCGCGGATTTCATGGCGTGGGCAGTCGTGGTAAACATTTTTATATCGCCGCTGCTTAATGTTTCCCGCAATGCAACGACCGCTTTTTGCGCGTCTCTCTTAAAGATTTGAGCCAGCTTGGGGTTTATATTAGACAGAGGCTTTTTTTCGTCAGTTGATACTTTCTTGTATTTCTTGGCTTCCTCGGGGTATTTGTCATGAATAAAACGCGTTAGCACAGCGTTTAACTGCCATATATCTATGGGCTTTGAGATAAAGCCATCAAAGCCGTGTTCGCTGAACATTTTGTCGTTGCCGGCCAAAGCGTTTGCCGTCAAGGCGACAATTATGCCTTTGTAGCCCAGCTCGCGCAGTTTGTGTGTGGTTTCTATCCCATCCATCAGGGGCATCATATGATCCATAAAAACGATGTCATATATATTGCCGCCGTTTATTAAGTCAAGCGCCTCAAAGCCGCTTACAGCCGTTTCTATCTTTAATTGATACGGCGAAAGCAGCCCTTCGGCTACATAAAGGTTGGTTTCCACATCATCTACTAACAAAACCTTCCCGTAAGGCATAATCTCACGCAGGGTATGCAGCTCGCTGTGCTGACTTTGCTCTTTGAACGTAAAATTGCTTAACTGCGCCGCAAGCTCCGCGCCTATAGGGGCGCACTCAACAGCCTTTTGCCGGACGGTGACCTTAAATGTACTGCCTTTTCCGTACTCACTTTCAACTTCAACATTACCGCCCATCATTTCAGCAAGGTTTTTTGTTATCCTAAGCCCGATGCCGGTTCCCTCTGTCGCTCGGTTCGCTTCGATGTTAAACCGCTGGTACTCTGAAAACAACTGTGCCAAATCTTCGGGTTTGAGACCCTGCCCTGTATCCTTCACGGCAAAACGCAGCGTTATGTCCCCATCCTCAGCCGTATGGCTGACCGAAAGCTCAACATGCCCTTCCTTTGTATATTTAATCGAATTTGACAGCAGATTGTTCAAAATTTGCTTTAAGCGTATCTCATCGCCGATAAGCCTTGAAGGCAGATTTTCGTCAATCGTTAGGATGAATTTGATTGGCTTATTCTCAATTCTTATAATATTAAGCTGTACTGTATCGTGAATAAAGCTGGGAACATCGTATTCAACGGGGCTGATTTCCATTTTGCCTGTTTCAATTTTAGACATATCTAAAATGTCGTTAATAATTCGCAGAAGGTTGTTGCCGGAATTGTATATTTTGCCCAAGGCAATTTCAGAGTCATGCGGCAGATTTCCCTTTTGAATCTGTATTTGTGATATGCCGATAATCGCGTTCATGGGCGTGCGGATTTCGTGTGACATGGTGGCTAAGAACTGGGTTTTTGCTTTGTTTGCGTGTTCCGCCGCCTTTTGCGCCTCGATAATGGGAGTGATTTCCGCAAACTCAAAAAAGCGCGTCCCCTTTTTTTTACCCATTAGAGCGGTGTGAAGGGCAAACCAGCGCTGCTCCCCGTCTTTATCAAATGAAACGGTCTTTTCCGTCAGATAATCCTGCGTCATGGCGTCATTGAAGACTGCCGTCAGGTCATCGGAGTGAAAGATATCTTCAACCTGAATTTTATTTTTTTCTTTACCCATAAACTTGACGAACGACTCGCTGATATATTCAATCTTCTTATTGCCGTTTACAATGCACATTAGGTTTGGCGTGGTTTCCAGCACCGCGTTGAAGGCCTGCCCCAAAGTCTGCAATTTAATTAAGAATGACAGAATATATTTACTGAAAAAATAACCAAATAAATACAGCATCAATATCCCGAAAAAGTTGAATATCTCATCCGTCAGGGTAGCTTGCTCCCCAAGCAGCCGCGCGTCAAAGACAAATATGCAAAGACATATTGTAAGCGTTGTTAATATGCACATAATCAATAGCCCAACCTGGTCTATATACATAATACTGACAATCATAATGCCCATCAGGAACACATAAATGACCCTGTCCCCGCCGAAAAACACGGCGTTGATGATTTCGAGCAGCACCATTGAATACGGAACCAGCACCGCCAACTGTCTTTTTGTCAGCCTTTTAATGGAGGTAATGACAAAAAACACGGTTATCATCGACAGGCTGATGGCAATCCGTGACAGCCACCATTCGGCGTCTACAAATAAAATAAAAAAGAGTATCTTTGTCAGCGCGTATACAATAATCGTTGTCCTGACAGTCTTATTGGCTATTCCGATATCGAAGGAATACTCACTATTTATATCCCGAGACATAACTATCCCCTTTCCATCTTCATCTTTGCGGTATGCGATAATGCTTATTTCAGATAGAGTATATAACAGGGTTTTCTAAAAGTCAATACATAGTTTGGACACGCCGTAGCCCCCTGCAACTCACACAGGGGGTTTGGGTTTTTACAGGGTCAAAGGATTCCAAACATTTTTGCTTTTACGACGGCTTCCTCCGCGTCGTGAACCTCCAGCCGTTTGTAGACGAGCAGCACGTGGGCTTTAACCGTGCCGCGCGCCAGCCCGGTTGCGGCGGCAATCTCGCTGTATGTCATGCCTTTGCTTAAATACGTCAGCATGTCGCGCTGCCGCCCGGACAGATTCGGCGCGGCGTTTTCAGACGGGCTGAACCCGTGCTTCTCGCCGATTTTTTCTTTTAGCTTCTCTGCAAAGCTTGCAACCCCGGCAGACGCGTCCTCGCGTTTGCCCATCTCCAGCAGGATTGGCAATAGTTCTTTCCCCTCGTTCATAAATAACTGCGTAAAACCACAGGGCATAGCGGTGTTCATGGCTTGCGCCAACTGTTCGGCCGCTTTGCCCTTCTGGTTGTCATGCCATAACGCTATGGCCAGCAGCAGCCTTGTTTCGATTTGGTCCAACGGGCGGTTATATTCGGTCGCGAGCGTCAGCAGGCGCGTGCCGAACGCGATTGCCGCGGGGAAGTCCTTTAGCGCGATATGGGCGCGCAGCGTTGTGAAATGCCGGCATATTTGATAAAACGGCAATCGGGCGGAACGGCTTGCGTAAACGGTCAGCCATTCACGCGCGGCGGCCGTGTCTCCACCGCGGATAGAATACACGGTTTGCAGCGCTTTGAGGTTTGGCCGGAGGCTTTGCGCCTTGCTTTTTATGTAGTATTCGAGCTTTCCCATGATTTTGCCCGCTTCATGCGACGCGCCCATCGCGTACAGCACCGCCGACAAAATGGCGTGGGCGCAAAAAAAGACTTCCGGATGCGTATCGCCGTCACAGACACGGGAGCCTGTTGCGGCGTAATACATGGCGTCCAGCAGCTCGCCCTGCTCATAACGCACACCGGCAATCGTCATCTGCTCCATCACGGCGTAATCCTTGCCTATGATAACGCCGAAAGCGTCCCTGAGTATTTTTAAGTCGGATTCTTTCAATGCGTGGTAATCGTAGTAATCCCGCATTGAGCGGTGAAAAAAGGGCAAATTTTGGGTTATGCTCGCCGTCTTGGCTTCTTTAGGCGCTTCCGCGTTTCCAATTCCGCCGCGCGGCATCGACGCCATCATTTTGTACGCGCGTTCAACGCCCTGCCTGAACGGCACTCTGAAATCAATCGTGGTGACAAACAGATACGTTACGATAAGCTCGGGATACCTTGAGACAATTTCATCCTTTCTCTCGTACAGCATATCGACATATTGAAAGTACGTTTCGATGTCGCCGTCATAGTAGGCCGCGACGGCGCATTTATACACCAAGTAAGGACTCGCGGCAATGAAGTCCGGGGAGAGGCTTAAAACATACTGCTTGAAAAAATCCAGCCTGTTCAGCACGGACATGCCGCCTATTTTCTCGGTATAAAGGGTTGTCGCGTCCATGCAGCGGTTGATTCCCTCATGGTTTCCGTTGTGGATATAATGCTTCGCGCTTGTGTAGTAATCCCCCTGTTCATAATACCATTCGGCGGCGACGTCATTTAGTCTCCATAATTCATCCTTATCCAAGAAGCTGCCCGTTTGCTCCAGCAAAAAATCGTGAAATATATCGTGGAAACGGTAGGTGTCGTCATTCTCCCGGGTTAAGAACGCGTTTTCTTTCCTTGCCAGACGTTCCAGCGTTTCCCGCCCGCCCGGCTGTCCTGTCAGACGCTCGCAGAGTTCGGGCGCGGCTTCGCCGGGGACGGACAGGCGCAGCAGCAAAAGCTTTGTTTCATGCTCCCACTGTCCCCATACCCGCGATTCAAAATACTGCGTCAATGTCCGCAGGGGTTTCCCGGCCTTCTGATTCTCCGGTTCGTCGGGGCTTGATAATATCGCCGAGAGATACATCGCCCAGCCGCCCGTTATTTTGAGCAGCCTGCCGACCCGCTCCGAGTCCAGTTCGCGGTCTCTTTCCGCGCCAAACCATTCGATTTCTTTGGACGAGAAGAGGAGGTCGTCTTTTGTAATGACCCCGAACAGCCCAGTTTCCGTAAGCCCTTGCTCCGGCTCCGACCGGCCGGCCAGCAAACAGCGGATGTAATCGGGCAGACGGCCGACTATGACCGGAATTGCGGCTAGGATTTCTTCGTTTTTGAGTACATGCAGGTCGTCAAGCGCGAAATGGCAGCGGGGATTTCTTTTCGGAAGCGTCTCGATCATCTCCAGAAGCTTGTCGAGCGAATCTACCGCTTGATGTAGAGTTTGCTTTTCCCCGGCGGCAAGCCTTATCAAGGTTCTCGCCAGTCTGGTGTAAAAGACCCTTGGGTCGTTGTCTGTATCCTTTACGGTTATCCGCTCTGTTTTTCCCCGCGTGGAGGAAAGCCACTGCGCGGCGGCAACCGACTTGCCGTACCCGCCCGGCGCAAACAGATATATGTGCTGCTTCGCGGATATTCTCTCCATCTTTTTGAGCAGAGCCGTCCGTGGAACGGTTTCAGTCAAAACGCCCAACGACATCCCGTAGCTATAACTCATAACGCGCCCCTCTCACCCTATAACGGCATTAAACTATACCGGGTATAGTTTGTCAAGCGTTGAACGGGAATTTTATAACGGCTATAATTAAGACAACACGATAATGGTGGGAGGTATATACAGGCGGATGGTACTGAAAGCGCAAGCGCCGCGAACGGCGCTGATGAAATTGCTGGACAGCATTTTGGACAGCTCTGTCTTATATTTACACGCACCGGCCGGCTTCGGGAAAACCATGTCCGCGCTGCTGTGGCTGGAACACAGGGAAAAGCAGGCGCCCGTAAAACAGGCATGGCTCAGCCTCGACAACCACGATAACAAAACGTCCGATTTTTGCAGGCGGTTCGCCGCCGCCCTTTCGGGACTGCAACCGGAGAACGCCGCTCTGCGTGAGCTTGCGGCGCACCCGGGCTTTAACACGGCGCCCGTGGAGTTCGCCATGCGCGCGCCGGGGGCGTTTACCGCGCCGCAAACGCCGTGCTTCTTGGTTATCGACGATTTGCACATCATCAACAACACAGAAATCCTGACGGTGCTGCCCTGTCTGTTGAAACGGCTGCCGAAAAACTGCGTTGTGATGCTGCTCAGCCGCAACGCGCCGCCGGACAGCTTTTCCGAAATGGTGATAAAGGGCGGCCTTTCGGTCGTGGACGCGGCCTATTTGCAGTTTACAAACGGGGAAATCAAAATATTTTTCAATAAAAGCGGGCGGGACATTACCAACAAGCAGGCAGAGGAGATTTTCTTATCAACCGGAGGATGGGCAATCGCTCTGCGCGCCTTGCTGCTGTCGGAGAAAAAGTCATACAGCATTGATTTAACCGGGCAGTATCTTGAAAATTTCCTCAAAACCCACGTATGGGAGCGATGGGACGAATCTACAAGGAAATTTCTAACGCTTGTGTCCGTGTGTCCAGAGCTTACGCCGGAGCTGTGTGAACAGCTCACGGCCGCCGACAAGCTGCTGAAAAAATCGAACAGCGCGCAAATCCTGTCGGGCCTTGCCAGAGAAAACGCGTTTTTACGGGAGACCGAAAACAATACCTACAGGTTCCATGACTTGTTCCGCGATTTTTTGCTCCATATGCTTGAGGAGAGCGGCGCTCAGGAGGCTGCCGGCCAATATAACAGGGCGGGTGATTACTATTTTGGAAAGCAGGATTATTTCCGCGCCGCCGAGTATTATCTGAACGGCAAAAACGACGATGGGATGGCGCGCTGCCTATATCATATGTATGATTACAACTCCGTTTCCGCTTCGATAGAGGACACGCTTTACATCATACATAAGGCAATCAGCGATTCCGCTGTGGAAAAGCACCCGTTTCTCTTGGAGGTTCAGGCGTGGGCCGCTTTTGTGGAAGGACGGCCCGACGATTTTGAAAGCTATTTAGACCGATATTATAAGCTGCTGCCAAAAATTATACTGAAAAACCCTAGGTCGGTGATTACCGGAATACTTCTGCGATGCATTGATTACAGGGAGCCGTATAACCACATTATGAAATCCGTGGGCAGGATTCCCTTAAAGGGCATCGTCAACCTCAAGGCTTTTACGCCGAGCATAACAAACAATCAGCCTTACTGGCACCGTTCGGTCAGGGATTTTTCCGAACTCTTCGCTGACCTCGACAAAAGTACAGCCCTGTTTGAAAAGGGTATAGGCACGATTATCGGCGAGGAGTTTGCCGTAATCAAGGAATGCTTATATGCCGGATGCCATTATGAGAAGGGGAATTTAAGCGACGCGTGTCGGCACGCCCTCACGGCGTGCGGGAATATCCCGGACGACTGCTCCGCTGAAATCAGGTTTTGCGCCATGATGATGCTGGCGTCCGCGCTGTACGCAGACGGGCAGGAAGAGGACGCGGAGGAGGTTTTGGGCAACATAAGGGGTATGATTGAACGCGACAAAGCATTTTACCTGAAACCCAATCTGCGGGCTTACCTGTGCAGGCTCAAGCTGGCGGACGGCGATATAAGCGCGGCGCGGGACTGGCTGAAGGCTCATAAAAAGATTTTTGACAGTAATCTGTCAATGTTTAAGATGTATCAGTATTCCTCGACCGCGAGGGCACACATTGTCATGGGCGAATACACGGCGGCAATACTGCTTCTGCAAAAGCTTCTCCTGCTCAGCGAGCAGTACAGGCGTCCGCTGGATGTTATAGAATGCTGCATCCTGCTTGCCGTGGCTTATTGGAAAAAAGGCAAGGGCGGGCTGAGCGTCGCGATGGATTATATCGAACAATCCGTCCGAACAGCGCAGGAATACGGATATAAGCAGCAGTTCGCCAATGAGGGCGCGGAGCTTGTCAACATTCTTCACAGACTGTACAAACGCACGGTTCAGAAGGATTACGCGGGAGGCGTATCCAGCATGTTCGCAAAGACCCTGTATGTCTTGGCGCTTTCCGAATCCAAGCGCACCAAAGGGCTGACGGGCGGCAGGTCGCCTAAAAACCTGACCTTCACAGATAGGCAAAAGGCGGTTATGCGTTTGATGTGCGAAGGCCACAGCAAAAAAGGAATCGCCGAAAAAATGGGGCTCAAGCCAAGCGGCGTAAAGACACATACTGACCTTATCTACAAAAAGCTCGGCGTGGGAAACAGCGTTGAGGCGATTATGAAAATTAAGGAGCTCGGCCTGCTGGCGATGTGAAGCCGTACTCATCTGACATTATCACAGTTGACGGCTCCGATACCGAAGTCAAAAACAGAGTGTCCATACAGAATGAGAAGCGGCTGCTCCTCAATGCTGTATGGACACTCCCTTGGCGCGCCGTGGAGGATTCGAACCCTCGACCTTCTGGTCCGTAGCCAGACGCTCTATCCAGCTGAGCTAACGGCGCGTGTGCACAAAGTGAAGTATACAGAAAAAACTGCCGCTTGTCAAGCAGTTTTTACGCGAATGTCGCGGCAAACATTTGGTATGCCCCGAATGCCCTGCAATAGCTTGACACGACCCGGAGGAGAATTTTCGGTTGCGGAAAGACGGCCCTTGTGGTATACTGCAATATGTTACGGCTTTGTCCCTGAGAGGGAATGGGTTTTTACGCGGACATGGTGGAATGGCAGACACGTTGGTCTTAGGAGCCAATGGGCAACCGTCCGGGTTCAAGTCCCGGTGTCCGCACCACCCATATGTCAAGCCCACGCTAAGACGGCGCGGGCTTGTTGATTATAATACGGAATCTGCTTAAAACGACCAATGCCTTATGGTATTATATTCTTGGAGGGCTGATTTATGGAAAAGGGAAAAATTATTTTTCTAAACGGTGTATCCAGTGCCGGAAAAACTACATTGGCGAAAGCATTGCAAGAACGATTTGATGAGCCATACTATATCATTAACGTAGATATGTTTTTAGGAACGGGTATCATGTTTCCTGAAAAATTTGCAACAAATGACCTTGCAGAATTTGAGATGTTTGTCAGGACGTTGTCGGGAATGCACCATTCAATAAAGTTGTATTCGGATTTGGGGATGAACACGATTGTTGACCACGTCCTTGTTAATCGCTTTTTTGATTTAGGCAATCCGAAGTTAATGGAGGAGTGCGTGGAGTTACTACACGAGCATCCAGTTCTATTTGTTCATGTTACTTGCTCTGTCGAAAAACTACGACGCAGGGAGAAAAAACGGAGTGACCGACATAGTGGACAAGCAGAAGGTCAACTTGTGCAGTTGGTTCCGAAAGACACATATGATTTGATTGTAGATACGTATAACAGTACGCTGGATGAATGTGTTGATGAAATTATTACCACACTGGGATGCCCTGATCGGTTTATGGCATTTAAGGTGTTATGGGCACAGCAGACGGCGAAGCCGTCTGCTGTGATGGAAAATGCTACAACGTGAAATACACTGCGTCATCAATATAGAATAATGGGTCGCCGTTTTCCTCAAAACCACTTTGTTGCATACCAATCTTTGTCATAACCTTAAAAGATGCTATGTTATTCTTATCGCATCCCCCGTTTATGAACTTTACATGAGCCTCATTAAATGCGTAGGACAGTAATTTTTCAGCGCATTGTGTGGCATATCCTCTGTTTCTATATTCCTCGTCTACTAAGAAAAAAATGTGAAGGCGGCCGTCAGTTTTTCCGTCAAGCCCACACCAGCCTATAATTTCATTCTTACCTTTTTCAAAAACGGCAAGGCATAGATGGTATATGTAACCTGTTTTGTTATATTTGTGATTATCTTGCATATACTCAATGGCTTTTTGAGCTTCTGCCACAGAAACAGCACCCTTTTCAAATTCCCACATCCGTGCTACTTCATCAATATCGCTATCCTTAACGGTTCTCAATAATAAGTCTTTGGTAAACAGCTCCATATGTGTAACCCCCAATAAAATATATTGAAAACCCTTACGACTCAGTTCCAATCCTTATGAATCAGTTTCTGCCGTATGACCACAAGAGTGCCTTCGCCCGGGGCGGACTCTACGCTTACACCGTATCCTTCGCCGAATACCAGCTTGATTCGCCTGTCTACATTGCACAGGCCGATATGGCTGTTTTCTTGAATATGGCTCTGCTTCAGGCGTCCCTGAAGCGCTTCTAGGGTATCGGCTGCGATTCCCGCGCCATTGTCACGGATTAAAATAAGCAGAGCCTTATCCTCCACTCGCGCTTCCAGCGAAACAATTTTTTCATCCCCCGTGTCTCCGGTCAGTCCATGCTTGAAGCAATTTTCCAGCACGGGCTGGATAACGAACTTCACCGTGCGGTACTCGGTCAGCGCCTCATCAATATCCCAATCGACGCGGAAGAGCTCATTATTACGGATATGCTCAATCTCCATATATTTGGCCGCCTGCCGCAGTTCATAAGAGAGGGGGACGATGTAATCGGTTGTGTTGAGGTTTGATTTTAGTATCTCGGAGAGGAGGGAAATGACCCGGATGGCGTTGGTGTCCCTCTTCATCTGATTCAAAATATCCAGATTGGCGATTTGCAGGGTATTTAGAATGAAATGAGGGTTTATTTGATTTTGCAGGGCAATGGCTTGGGCTTTTTTAAGCTCGGTCAGCTTCTCTGCCAGCTCATGCTCAATGTGTCGGCTGTGGGTGGTCATTCCCGCGATGCTTTCGGCGATATAATGGCCTTCGTCCTCTCCCTTAGGCTTTCCTGAACCGCCGATATAGGAAAAGAAACGGATGGTACTTTGGTATGTTTGGAGAGATATGACAAAAGCCAGAACAAATGCCGCGAGTAGGCCAATCACACTGCTCCACAGCGCAAACGCGAGAAAATCACCTTGGAAGGCAGCTATATCAGCCGCGTCAACGGCGGAAACAACCCAATAATCACCGCCTGCCGACCATGTGGACGTGATAACCACCCCGTCGGCATAAGAGGCGGTGCTTGCCGATTGGGACGCGCCGGCAAAGGCGCCTCCGTATAACGCGTGCTCCTGAATGTTTGTGTTGAGCAGGGAAGGGTCTGTGGCGTAAAATACCCGCCCTGAGGCGTCCGCCATGCACACGGTTTCGGGTGATTGCTCGAACTCTTGATTGACATAGGAGGCGAACAACTCATAATTTATGTTGAACGCAGCCACGCCGAGAGGGTCGTCCGTTTCGCCGATTTCCCTTATCAGCGTAATCACCTGACTGGTGTCGGCGCCGGTTTTGATTTCTCGGACGGCAAAGGTATGGTTTTGGCGGTAAACATCCATAAATGAGGCGTCAAAGAAGCTGTGGAGAGGACGAAAATCCGTCCAAGACAATACATAGCCGTTCTTTGCGCAATACACATAGCTTGAGTCCATCGCCGGGGAGAGTACGGTTCCCTTGAATAAGTCGTCGATAACCCGGGTTACGTCCGACCTCAGCAGCCTGTTACCGCTTTCTGGATTAGCCTCCGTCGCCGGCTGCGCATGGGAATCGGGAAGGGCGGACACTGGCGCGTTGAGCAGTTTTTCAAAGTTTGGCGCGTTTTCAATCAGGTAGAAAACCTGATTGACGCCGTTGAAAACATAATCAACAAAGCCGCTCGTCTTATACAGGCTATGCTCCTGATACTGCGAAAGGGCGTCTCTCAGATACATCGCATACAGATTATAGGAAACCGCCCCGTATGCGGCGAAAGCCACCAGCACGGGGGCAACCGCTCCGGCGAAATATTTCAGAAAGGAACTGCGGAAGTGCCGGTTCTTCAGGAGGGCATACAGCAGCTTGAATTTACGATTCATCGTCTTCATCACGAACTTTCAATACCTCGTTCCGATACTCCACAGGGGTACGCCCGGTGTGCTGGCGGAAACGCTTATAAAAATTCTGCTTGCTGAAATACCCTACTTTGGTGCAAATCTCGAAGATGCGGTAGCGGGGATTCCGCAAGTATTCAATCGCCTTCTCCATTCTGCGCTCGGCCAGATAGTCGGCAAAATGCACCCCTGTGTGGCGTTTGAAAAACCGGCTGAAGTATGCCGAATTCATAGAAACCAAATCTGCCACACTCTCTAGGGTGATGTCTTCACCCACATGCTTCTCAATGTGTCGCCGCACCAGCGCAATCCGATAGTCGCCTATCTCCTCCTCGTGGGCGGCGGAGGGTTTTGACGCGGTGTCCGCGGCGTTTTTTGCGTCCAGCATTCGCTTCAGACGGGCAAAACAAGTGGCGACACTCTCGTGCGTTACAGGCTTTAGCAGATAGTCGTACGCGCTGATCCGCAGGGCTGTCTGGGCATATTCAAAGTCGCTGTGCGCGCTGAGGATGACAACAGCGATGTGAGGGTGTATTTTCTGCGCTTCCGCAGCCAACTCCAAGCCGGATTCCCCGCTTCCCAACTGGATGTCCGCAAGCAGGACGTCAACGGGCCGCTCGCGCAGATACGCCAGCGCGGCGTCTGTGTCGGCAAAGCTGTCTTTTAAGTCGAAGCCCATGTCGCTCCAGCGGAAGACGCTCCCCAGCAACTCCCGTATATAGGACTCGTCGTCAACAATAACCAAAGAATACACCGTCGCCACCTCCTTATAGCCTCCCATCTTAACTATAAGTCTTCTGGTTGCCGTTGGCAAGGAATAATTGCCGAAAAGTATAAAAAAGGAACTAAAGGTAAAGGGACAGACATTTACATGGAGTCCAAAATCCTGTTATAATTTACGAGCAGAGTGTCTGTAGCCTTTCATCTATTGTTCGATTTGTCTGATATAATCAAGGCGGTGAGCATATGGCGCAAAAACAAGAACTCCTCGGCATTCCGGCTCGGCCAAAAAGCCCCTTCTGGAAACAGAAAGGATTCCATCTTTTTTTAATGCTTCTGCCCTTTGTTTTCCTAATCTTCCTCCTTAACTATCTGCCGCTGTACAGTTGGAGACTCGCCTTCTACGATTTCAAGTGGGGACGCCCGGACGAGCTAAACACCTTTGTGGGGCTGGATGTGTTCCGCAGCCTAATCAACAACCAGTATCAATTCGAGGAGCTGATGCAGGCGCTTAAAAACACCTTCGGCATGAGCGGTCTCCATGTCCTCACCCTGCCTCTGCCCATGTTTTTCGCAATCTTCCTCCATGAGCTGCGCGGCCCTTTCCGCAAAACGGTTCAGACGCTCACCACCATCCCCAACTTCATAAGCTGGGTTTTGGTATTCTCGGTAGCCTGCGCGGCGTTTACGGTAGACGACGGCTTTGTCAACCGAATGCTGATTCATTTCGGAATCCGGGACACCGGCATAGCTTTCCTTCAATCAGAAAACAATGTCTGGATGACGATGATTGCTTGGAATCTTTGGAAAACCATGGGCTGGAGCGCCATCATGTATTTCGCTTCCATGACCAATATTGACCCCGAACTCTATGACGCCGCCAATGTTGACGGCGCCGGGCGCTGGGCGCGTATCCGTCACATTACCATACCCTGTTTGATTCCCACCCTCTTCGTCCTTCTCGTCCTCAATATCGCAAATTTTGTAAACTGGGGATTGGAGCAGCCGTTGGTCTTTATGAACCAAATGAACAAACCCCACATTCAGACACTGGACGTCTTTCTGGTGACTCAGGGAATTACGGGGCGCAACCCGGCCACGGCTATGGCCGTCGGTATCCTCAAAACCTTTGTGTGCCTTGTGCTGGTCTTTGGGGCAAACAAACTTTCAAAGGTTGTCCGTAAAGAGTCGGTATTTTAAGGAAGGGGGAATCGCCGCATGTTAAAGCAAAAGATGGCGGCAAAGGATGCTGCTTTCTACAGCGTGTCTTATTTGATATTCGGGCTGTTCACCCTGCTGTGTATATTCCCCTTCTATTACATATTCATCAACTCCATCAGCGGAAACGACCTCTCCCGCTTCGGGCAGATTCTCTTCTACCCCAAAGATATTCACTTCGGCAATTACATAGAAATCCTCAAGCTGCGCGGTCTGGGGCAGGCCGCGTGGGTCTCGGTAGCACGCACCGTCGTCGGCACTGTGAGTTGCGTACTCTGCACCGCGTTTGTGGCGTTCATTCTCAGCCGTAAGGAGCTGATGTTCCGCAAAGCACTTTACCGCTACTTCATCGTCACCATGTACCTCAACGTGGGCATCATCGCGTGGTATATCAACATGAACATGCTCGGTCTGACCAACAACTTCTTGGCCTATGTCATCGGCGTGGTCAATCCCTTCAATCTGGTTCTAGCGAAAACCTTCATTGAAAGCCTCCCTACCCCGGTTTTTGAGTCGGCCGAAATCGACGGCGCGGGAACGATGACGGTGTTCGTCAGGCTGATTATCCCCCTCTCCAAGCCCATCCTCGCCACCACGGCGGTTTTCACTGCGGTCAACCAATGGAACGCGTTTATGGACACCTACATCCTGATGACCGATTCCAAGCTCTATACCCTCCAATACATGCTTTATGAGTTCTTAAACAAAAACAAGTTCCCCCCCATAGATACCAGCGGCATCTTTGACCCCAGCAGGGTGATGACCTCCACTTCAATGAAGATGACCATATCCATGGTGGTTGTGCTGCCCATACTTTTCGTGTACCCGTTTTTCCAGCGGTATTTCGTCAAAGGCATCTTGTTAGGCGCAGTGAAGGGATAACGCCCTTTACGATAAAAACCAAAATATAGGAGGTAGCCCCATGAAAAAGACACTGTCCTTCATTCTCGCGGCTCTGATGTTGCTTGCCCTAGCCGCCGGATGCGCATCCGACTCTCCGTCCGGTAACGGCGGCGGAAACACCGACCCCAGCACCGACCCCGGCGGCTCCAACACTGACCCCAATACCAACGGCGGCACTAGCGACCCCGCAGACGAACTGGTGACCCTGCAGCTCTTCTCCATGGCCAGCAACGATTCCGGCCTGCAAGACCGCTCCTACTGGGCTGAAATTCTCAAAGAAGATTTGAACATTCAGTTGGAGATGCTGCCCGCCGGCGATGACGCCGCCGACAAACTCCTTGCCCTCATGGCTTCGGGAAGCCTTCCCGACATCGTTGTCTTCAAAGACGACCTGACCTATCTCACCGACGCCATCGAAGCCAATTTCCTCATCAACTTGGACGAGCATCTGGATAAACTTCCCAATGTCACCGCCAATGCCGACGGCGCCCTTCAGTTTATCCGCGATTTCGCCTCCAGAGATACCGGCAATGCCTACGCCGTCCCGCTGGGCGTGAGCAACCAATACAACAAAATGGGCAGCGTTGTCGGCCCCTATGTGCGCTGGGATTTGTACAAAGAGCTGAACAGCCCCAAACTGGCGGATATTGAAGACTACATCCCCCTTCTCAAGCAGATGGTCGACCTAGAACCCACCACCCCCGAAGGACAGAGAACCTACGGCATCTCCCTCTTCAGCGACTGGGATGGAGTTGTTCCGTGGCAAGTGCGCATCCTCTGCGAAATGTACGGCGTGACCCAAGATGGTTTGGCTTCTATTGAGTACAACGTCAACACCGGAACCCTCACCTCGATTTTTGATGATTCCAGCTACTTCAAGCGCATCCTGAAGTTCCTTTTCGATGCCAATCAGGAGGGCATCCTCGACCCCGATATCGTCACCAACTCTTGGGGTGACTACTGGGATAAAGCCAGCGCCGGGCGGATGATGTTCTCCTACTTCGACTGGACTGTGGGTACCTACGATACCACCGAGAAGAAGGAAGCGGGCAACACGTACAAAGGCGTCTTCTTTGACAACCAGAGAAAAATCATCAACGCGCCCCCATACGTGGGCGGCGACGGCGGAAGCTGGTGGATTGCCGTCAGCTCCTCCACGCAAAATCTAGATAAAGCTCTTGCCTATGTGAACTATATGTTTGACCACGACGGCCTGTGGAGACTGGCTTGGGGTGAGCAGGGCATCGCTTGGGATCTCGGCTCCGACGGCAAACCCTACCGTACCCCCCTTGGCTGGGAGATGAGAAACGATAGCCTGCCTTTCGCCAATGGCGGCCTAATTGCTGAAGGCATCAATATCCCCGCCACCCGCGGCCTGACTTGGTCTACCATTCATCCGAAATTCGGCGCCCGTATGGATGAGCTTGACTGGACTCGCGGCTCCGGCGCTCCTGAGGAATTCGCCGTTGACGTGGAATGGCGGACGGTTATGAACGCCCTCGACGACATTGATTACGGTTACAAGAACGGTCTTATCGCTGAAAAACCCTTTATCCTTCCTATGGCTCCGATGCCTGACGAGGTTAAAGCCATCGCCGACCAAGTTGAAGCCGAAAGCAAAGCGTATGTCTACAGAATCATCCTAGCCAACAACGAAGAGACCTTCAACAGCCTGTGGGACGAACTGGTGACCAGAACCGCCGGTATGGGCGTGGCAACTGTGGAAGACTGGGTGAGGGACAGCTTTAATACCGCCAAGAACCAAGGATCCCAATACGCAAGATAACCTTTTCAAAAACGATTAAACGGATTGTATCGGTTCTCCCTGTCTTATGGGAGAGCCGATACCCTAAGAGGGGATGTCTTGATGCTTAGACCGTGGAACGACCCTGCCGTAACCTCCATCCGCCGCACCCCGGATCACTCTCCTTGGGGAGCATATGAAAACCCAAAACAGGCGGCGGCACGGGAGCCATCCCGCTGGATACGGTCGTTGGACGGGCGTTATGCGTTCTCCCTTGTAAACAGTCCCGCCGCCGGCGGCGACTTTTACCGGACGGATTTTGACGATTCCGCCTTTGCTGAGATTGCCGTTCCCGGATGCTGGGAGCTACAAGGCTTTGGCACACCGATTTACACCAATGTTCCCTACCCGTGGGCGCAAGACCATCAGCCGCCGCTGCCTCCCGAAGAAAACCCCACCGGCCTTTACCGCCGCTGGTTTGATGTAGCGAACGACTTTTTAACCAGAGACGTTTTTCTGAGATTTGAGGGCGTAGAGACGGCTTTTCAGCTTTGGATCAATGGGGAGTTCGCAGGATACTCTGAGGACTCCAAGCTGCCCTGTGAATTTGAGATAGGTATATTTTTGAAGCCGGGGCGCAATTTGTTAGCAATTCAGGTCATGCGCTTTGCAACCTCTTCGTGGCTTGAGGATCAGGATTATTGGCATATATCCGGCATTCATCGCAGCGTTTTCCTTATTGCCAAGCCAAAACTGCGTCTCCATGATTGGAAGATTACGGCACTGCCAATCATGGCGGGGCAGGCGGGACACCTTGAGGTGGACATAACGATTAACCGCGTTCCCGGCTTTGCTGGCTGCCGGGTAAACGTATCTCTTTTAGACAGAGACGGACGGATTGCGGGAGAAGGGGAAGCCCTAGTCGCCGCCCAAAATGCTTTTGCGCTGAAGGACGGCGTGATGGCCGGTATGGCGCGGGTGTCGTTCCCTGTTGAGAATGTAACCCTATGGACACCGGAAAACCCCACCCTGTATACGGCTGTCCTAACACTTTTGGACGCGGATAGGCGAGAGATAGACTTTGAGAGTTGCCGCGTCGGGTTTAAGTCGATTGAGATTCAAAACGGTGTGGTGCTGCTCAATGGGAAACGGCTGATTGTGCGGGGCGTTAACCGCCACGAACACGGCCCTGAAGGCCGAAGGGTTTCCCGGGAGCGAATGCGGGAGGAAATCCGGCAGATGAAGCGCCTCCACATCAACGCCGTACGCACCAGCCACTATCCAAGCTCACCCGCTTTTTACGACCTGTGCGACGAACTGGGGTTGCTGGTTCTCTGTGAGTGCAACATCGAGACCCACGGGCTGGGCGCCCTCCTATCGACCGACCCGTCATGGTCTTCCGCCTTTTTGGAGCGGGCGGTGCGGATGGCCTGTCAGTTTAAGAACCATGTCTCGATTTACGGATGGTCTTTGGGTAATGAAAGCGGTTACGGAGCCAATCAGGCGGCGATGTACGGCTGGCTGAAGGAATACGACAAGACCCGCCTCTGCCAATATGAAAACGCCCTGCCGGGGCCAAATATTTCCGATGTGCGGGGGCTGATGTACGCCACGGAAAAGACCATTCTGTCCATGCTGACCGACCCGGAGGACACCCGGCCCGTAATCCTGATAGAGGTTCTCTACCAAATTGCCAACAGCGGCGGCGGGGCGGCTCTTTTCCGGCACTTGACCGAGACGTATGCCCGCTTTCAAGGGGGCTTTGTATGGGATTGGATGGACAAAACCCTGCCCGCCAAAACGCCGGACGGCATCTCCTTTGACGGCTATGGCGGGAGCTTCGGCGAAGAGATTGTCAACGATGTACCCTATATGTGTTGTAACGGAATCCTTCTCCCCGACTTGATTTGGAAGCCCGTTGCCTATGAGCTTCGGGCTGTATACGCTCCCTTTCGGATAGAGCGGCGGGACGACGTCTCGACATGGAATACCATTGCGGATTATACCAAATACGCAACGGTTAACCATTGCTTTACAGAGAACTCGAATTGTTTTGACGGGGAATGGATTCTAAAGGAAAACGGCTTGGAAATTGCCCGGGGAGCTTTAGAGCTGCCGCATACGCCGCCCGGAGAGGAGCGGGAGTTTACCCTCTCGCCGCCTTATGAGAAGAAGCCGGGGTGTGAATACCATCTGGACTTTGAGCTGCGGCGCAAAAACCCTGCGTGGTATGAAGAAAAGGGAGACCTGATTTCCGCCGCGCAATATCCGCTGCCGGGAGGCGTGTATGCGCCCAAAAAATTTCCCCCCGCGGACTTCAGGGTGGTATTTGACCGGGAGAAAGGCTTGCTGGAGGGACTGTATGTTGGCGGGAGCCGCCTGCTTTGGGGCGGAGAACCCCGTTTTGACAGGCCTGTTACCGGGCTGGATTGCCAAAAGGACTGGGGCTGGCATCATGAAACGGCTCCGCTGGCCGCAGCGAAGGCCACGCTGCTATCAGCTAAAACATTCCGCTCGGAAGACGAAGATCTTGTCGTTTTTGATTTTTCTATGGATGCAGACAAACCCTTGACGGTGCGTGTTGCCTACCGTTTAAGCGCTTCCGGCCTAGAGGTGGAATACAGCGCCGCGGTCGGAGGAGGCTGGCGCGCCCTTCCCCGCGCCGGTCTGCGCTTTATGGCAGACGAAAGCTTAACTGACATTACATTCTGCGGTTACGGGCCGGGGGAGTGCTATCCCGACCGAATGGAATCTGCCCGGCTGGGTGTCTACAAAACCACCGTGGCCGCCCGGCATTTCCCGTTTATCCCGCCTTCGGAGTCGGGAGGCGCCGAAGGGGTGCGCTGGCTGTCTTTGGGCGGCAAAAACGGGCCGGTCATCCGAGTGGACGGCGGCGCGCCCTTCCACTTTGACGCCCGGCACAACACCACCGAGGAACTTCGCGCCGCCCGGTATGACCACGAATTGAAGCCCCGGCCGGAAATCATTTTGCACCTAGATGCCGCCCACAGCCCTATTGGAAGCCATATGGCGTGGAGTACCGACACCGACAGCCGCGCGATGCTCGGAGACGGCATGTACGCCCACCGCTTTACCATCACAATTACAGGAGGGGAATAGATTGAAGCTGCTAAGTAAACCGGAATACCTAGAAACGCTGGAAAAGACCCGTGACGCCCGCATGGCGTGGTGGCGGGAGGCACGGTTCGGGATGTTTGTCCACATCGGACTGTATACCGCTCTGGGTCGCAATGAATGGGCCATGGGGTTTGAAAACTGGCCGATAAGCGAATATGAAAAGCTGGCGTCCCGTTTTATGGTGAAAGAGGGCGCGGCGGAAGAGTGGGCAGCCTCGGCCAAAGCGGCGGGGATGAAGTATATGGTTTTAACCACCCGCCACCATGAGGGTTTCAGCCTCTGGGACTCCAAAGCGAATCCCTACAACAGCGTCAACTTTGGCCCCAAGCGGGACATTGTGCGGGAATTTGTGGACGCCTGCCGGAAATATGATTTGCGAATAGGATTCTATTCATCACTGATGGACTGGCACCATCCTGACGGCGGGCGGGCCGCTGTTGAAAGCGAAGCGCGCAAGCGATTCAACGACTATCTTTATGCCATCAACGAAGAGCTGCTGACCCAATATGGTAAAATAGATATCCTTTGGTATGACGTTCCCTGCCCGATGGAGCATCAGGAGGGTTGGAACTCGCTGGAAATGAATCAGCGCCTGCGGGCGCTTCAGCCGGACATCATTATCAATGATCGGTGTCATCTGCCCGAGGACTTCGGCACCCCCGAGGAACACCTTACCGCCGACAGCAAACGAGATTGGGAGTCCTGCATGACCTTCAACGGCATAAGCTGGGGCTACGTGGATTCGGCGCAGGCCGTTCCTTACAGCTATAACGCCAACCGGATCATCAAAATGCTCTCAACCGTCACCTCAGACGGCGGAAACCTCCTTCTCAACATAGGCCCTGCCCCCGACGGCTCGGTGCCGGCAGAGGCGGTTGAACCCCTCAAAAGGGTGGGACAGTGGCTGGAACGTAATGGAGAGTGTGTTTACGGAAAACTCGACCGGAGCAAATACCGTTTCTGTAACGGCGTCTGCTCGGTAAGCGTCAAGGGACGCACCGTATATCTCTGGAACTGGATATGGCCGGACGACGGCGAAATCGTGATTGGCGGGTTCGGCTCCAAGCTCAAGTCTGTCCGGCTCTTGGAGGGCGGAACGCCGGTAAGCTTTGAAGAGGGCGACTGGCGTATTACACTCAAAAACCTTCCGAAAAAATCTCCTGACCCGATAGTGGGTGTGTGTGTCCTTGCCTTGGAGTTTGAGGAGGACTTGGAATACATCGCGTTTAGAAATTGCCCGTCCCTCAACAACGGCCGGCTGTATTGATTTTCACTTCGCCTGCCCCAACGGTGCAGTCCTTACCGTACACCTTCAGCGTTACCGCCCCGCCCCGTTCCACTCTAAGAGCTGTTTCGGACGGGGTTATGTCTATATGAAGAAGGCTGTTTCGGATATAGAGACGGAATGACAGCCTTCTCCACTCCGGCGGAAGGATGGGGGAAAGTCCCAGCTCCGGCGTATCGCTGCGCAAGCCGGCAAAGCCGTATACAATGTTGAGCCACGCCGCCGCCGCTGCTGTAAGGTGCAGCCCTTCCCGGGTATTTCTATTGTAATCGTCTAAATCAATCCGCGTGGCGAAGGCAAAAAACTTTTGCGCTTCTTCCAGCCGTCCCAGCTCGGCGGCCAATATGGAGTGAATGGCCGGGGAGAGGGAGGATTCGTGGATGGTGCGGGGTTCGTAGTAGTCATAATTCGCGCGTTTCTCCTCCATGGTAAAAGATCCGTTATACAAAAACATTATCATCAGAACATCGGCTTGCTTGATCATATCGGTGCGGAAGAGCCGGTCGTAAGACCAATGGTGATAGAGAGGGAACTGCTCTATGGGGATTTTGCCGATGTCGGTGTGAGGCAGATAAAAGAATCCGTCGTGCTGCTCATAGACTTCTCCCTCTTTTGGGATGAACATATTCTCAGCAATCTCCCGCCATAGCGAAATCTCCTCTTCCGCCGCCGCTTTTGGGGCGGGCATATTTTCAACCGTGTCGGCGGCCACAAGTAGGGTGCGGCACCCCATGTAGTTGGTATAGCAGTTGTTGTCTACCATCAGATGGAACTCGTCGGGCCCCATCACCCCGTAAAACCCGTATTTGCCGGTGCGCTGGCTCTTTCCGGCTCTGGCGGCCAAATAGCGGGCAATCTCAGCCAGCATCCCGGCGCCCTCTTCATAGAGATAATCGGTATCCCCCGTGACTAAGGCATAATGGTACAGCCCATAAGCCACCGATGTGGTTGGTTGGGGCTGGAGCATGGAATATTGCCAAAGAAAACCGGCCTCTTCCCCGTTTATCGTACAAACAGGGTAGCACGCCCCTTCACAGCCGAGGTCTTGGGCGCGTCGCTTCGCCTGCGGCAGTGTTGTCTGCCGGAACTCAAGAAGTTTGCGGGCGGCGGCGGGTTCGGAAAAGAGGTAGAAGGGTAGGCAGCAAACTTCGGTATCCCAAAAAGCCAGACCGTGGTATTCCTCTCCGGTCAGTCCTTTTGCGCCTATATTGCGCCCCGCTTTGCCGCCTCGGAAGGTCTGCATGAGCTGAAAAACACAAAAGCGGATTCCCTGCTGGTTCTCTTCGTCTCCCTCTATGAGGATATCCGCTGTCTCCCAACGTTTGCGCCAATAACGCTTGTTTGACGCCGCGGCTTTGTCAAAAAGCGTTTCCGCCCCGGGAATGAAGAGCCTATCCAGCTCGTCCTGCCCCTCTTCCCAACTGCCGGGCAGAATGACCGCCGTCTTGCGGACGCAGGCCGTTTGACCCTGCTTGAGATTCAAAACAGCCGATAATCCCACGAATTTCTCCCGGCGCAAAGGAGCCGTCTCGGCAGGCAAATCAAGCCGGAAACCGGCGAAAACCGTATGCTTCGATTCTTTCGTTTCTCCAAAAATCGCCGCTCCGTTTGCTCGGTGTTCAAACCGCAACTCGTTCCAGCAGCGGCGTTTCTTAATTTCGTGCAGCACGTCGAAGTCCAAACCGCTTTCCAGCTCCAGCACCCCGTCGAAATTGAGAGGAGTCAAACGGATTTGCTGGTAGGCACGCGTCTCCTCCTCCATATCTAAAAAACGCAGGAAAGAGAGCTTTAGCGCTTTGCCTGAGCGTGTGCGCCAGATAAACTTCCGGGTCAGCGTCCCTTTAGACATATCCAGTGTACGGGTAAAGTCCTCAAAGCGGGAAACCGCCAAGTCCAGCGTCTCCCCGTCAAGGCGGAGCGCGGTGGAAATCCAGTTGACGGCGGACGCCATGAAGTGGGTGCGCTTGATTTCCCCTTTGTAGAAGCTGTTAATCTGTCCGTCCCACTCCCACAAGCCGTTGATATAGCAGCCCGGCAGGGAATCCACCGTCCCCCCCTCGTCAAAAGAGCCGCGCACACCCATATGCTCGTTGGCCAGCGCGAACACCGACTCAGCCACCCGTCCGTGGGAGGGGTCGTACCCCTTTTCGACCACCTTCCAAGGGTCGGTGTGAAAATATTTATCCGCAGTCTTCGGCATGGCAAAACACTCCTCGTTTTAATTTCATTCAGGGGAATCTGCAATGAAGCGCAAAGGGGATATGACTTTTACAAGCCTTTCTTCCTTGATTGTATCTTCAAAGAGTATACGGCGCAAGAGAGTCCCCCGGAAAAGTAAAAAAACGGAACCAAATGTAAAAAACGAGGTGTGTTTATGAGTTGGAAGAACGCAGCAGAGCCGTTTTAGCGCCGGTATAGTACGGTTGACCAAAAAGAGCGGTGGAACCTTGCCGGAAGTATAAAATAAGCACTAAAAGTAGAGTTGCGAGGATTGCCCGCCCCGGAGGAATCTTATAAAATAGTGATATGGGATGCCATTTCCGTATCGCTATTTTTGTGTAAATAATACAAGCCGGCTTTTGCCGCGAAGGAGGAACCCCTATGAAAAAGATAAGCATTCGCGCCGCCCTCCGCAGAACCTTTGCAAACACCTTGGCGCTGACAATACTGCTCAGCCTCGCGCTGACCACGAGACTGCCCGCAGCGCGGGCGAACGATGCTTGGGCGGACAAGGTTTCGCTAACCTTTGTCGATCCGAATACCGATCCCACCGCTGATATCCGACGCCCTGATGATAGCAATCGTTTTGGTGTTACCGACAATACTTGGCAGGATGGCGGGGTTTCTTTTGACGGCATAAGAGTGGCTCTGCAGATGTGGCACGCCGATAATTCCACAGCACAAGCGGTTGTATTTGAAGACAAAGGCCCGTCCCAAGACGAAAGACACGCTTTTTTAGCGGGCAAAATAGAGTCAAGCCGTGACGGCAATACGGGCTACACCATAATGAACATGGTTTTGGCAAGTGAGTTCAAGGCAGGTCTCACAGGTGACGAAGACTTTAAGGTTACGGTTACATACTTTGACGAAAGAGATGGGCGCAGTCTCCCGGATGGCACTCCCGACGCGGGAACGGGCTTCCATATCCTTATACAGGAGGATCAATGGAGAACGGCTGCCCCCGGTAAAATAATACCGGGAAACAGCGGAGAGTGGAAGGCGCAAGAGTTTACTTTCCAAGGATTTGGAGGCACCACGTTTGGCGGGCATGACATCGCGCTGATTGCGGAAGAACCCGTGTGGATTCACTCCATCGTGGTGGAAAAAGTCATTGAGCCGGATACAAGAACCGAGAAAGAAAAGCTGCAAGAGTTGTTTGACGAGTGGGAAACCATTTGGCTCGCGGGCAATGCAGGCGACACCTACACGGACGCGACTTGGGCAGCTTTTGACACGGCGATGGGCGATGTTGACACGCTTCTCACCGGAACGGCGCAGGACGATTCGGTTTACGGAGCAGCGCTCGTTACCCATCAGGCAGCCATCACCGGCCTGAAGAAAAACAAGCCGACGGAATGGCAGCACACCGTCTCCGTGACCTTTGAGGAGAGTTCATTTATCATTAACACCTCCGGGCAGCCTATACGGGCAGAGGATACGGATCATGACGCTTACGACGGATTGCTGTTCAGGGAAAACATCGACGATAACAGGTGGGGACAGTTTAATCAGAATTCAGGTCAATGGGCTTATAAGTCACGGAGCGGCGAAACCGGGGCAGCGTCTGAGATGTTTTTCATATCGGACGAGGACTTCCGGGAGGGTGGCCTCATCGATGATTTCAAAATCTCCATAGAGTATTTTGACGGCGAACCGATGGCCGCTGGGGGCATGTATATTGAGTATTGGGACAGTGCTGTTTCCGGCCCGGGCAGTTCAGTGGGCAATTTGATTGCCCTTGGAAACACCAATGCGTGGAAGACGGCGGACATCATTGCCGAAAACCTAGAGCTTGGCCGCTGGGGCAGTGCCGACTTCACCGTGCGCACGAACGACGACGTCTTCATCCGCTCGGTGACCATCTCCCGCGATACCACCCTGCCCGGCGGCAATCCGTGGGACGCTTTGGAGGATCTGTATAACTCCCTTGAGGGAACGCCCAAAGGCGACTACGAAGACGACAGTTGGGGCAGATTTACAACCGCTCTGAGCGTGGCCGACGGCTTGATATCGGGGCAAAGCGACGACTCCACCGCCATCCTCAATGCCCGCACCGAACTCCAAAACGCCTACAACGCTTTGGAGATATGGTATGGGATCCGGCTGAAAACCCTGTTTGACGCCAACAAAGGTAAATGGGAATCCGGCAACGGCGACGAACGGTACACCGGCGCCAGTTGGACGGGCTTTGATACGGAAATGGGCAAGACCGAAGCCTTACTGAATACCCTCGGTTCTCCCTATCACAACCATGCCGCCGGCACCAAAACCCAAATGGACGACCTGCAGTCAGCCGTTGACGGCCTGCGCCTGACCAGCGGAGTCAACCCCGGAAGCGGCGGCGACTGGGCCAACCGGGTGGACGTCACCTTCAGCGAGACGGCGCTGAACCGGATTACCTCCGCCAACGAAGCCGATTACGACGGCATTGATTTTGACCCGCAAACATGGTCTGCCAGTAACAGCATGGAAGAGGCCGTTGAATACGAAGGCAAATGGGCCTATCAGGCAGGCCTTACAGAGCATTGGAACAGCGGTACATTTGACATCCTTTGGCTGGGGCTGGACTCCGAATTTAGGGCGGGCTGGGAGTTACATCCCGTCAAGGTGACGGTCAATTACTTTGACACGCCCTCCGCCGATACCCCCGGACACTACAATGACCATGCTTTTGCCGTTTCCTATAAGGCGGATGACGGTGGCCCGAGTTCTCCCGGAACGGGCAATATCATCGGTGGGCAGCCCGGCAGCGTGCAACTGCAAGGGACGAACACATGGGAAACCTTCTCGGTGGTTATCCCCGCCGGGGAAATGTTCAGCTCAAATAGTGGGTCAGGGCATATGATGGGGTTTTGGGGCATCACCATTCACGCCGCGCAGCCGGTGTGGATACACTCCGTCACAATAGAAAAAGAGATTGGCGCGGCGGCCAAGCTGCAGGCGCTTGTGGATTTATATAACGATTTGTTGCCTAACCAAGGAGACTACTCCGACGCGTCGTGGGGAGCCTTCGACACGGCGATGACAGAAGCAACCGGCCTGTTGAGCGGCGGCGGTTCCCCGGCAGACGATGAGTTTGCCATAGCCCGTGATAAACTGGCGCTGGCGCATAAGGGCTTGACCTTGGGCCCGCGGGCGGCGCTTGACGCGTTGGTAAACGCGAATCTTAGCATATGGGACAACGGCAGCGGCAATGACGGCGACACTTTTGAAAGCGGCTGGGATGCCTTTGATGCCGCCATGACAGAGGCTATCGCCCTGCTTGCGAAGACCGGCCCCGTCGCCACCGAACCGGAGCTGGAGACGATGTTCACGACGCTGAACGATGCCATTAAAGGGTTAGTGCGCACCACCGTGAGTGAAGTCAGCGTGACCTTTGCCGAAACGGGGCAGGTAAACGACGGGTTAGCGATAACCCGACCCGAGGCAGCTCTCCAATATGCAGAACATGAGGGCTATTGGTCGCTTGTGGCCGACATGACCGAGACTGGCGGGCAGAATACCCCCTGCACCAAAATGGTGCTGACCGGCGAAATGGAAGCTGGAGCTTCCGCTTGGCTGATTGTGGAATATTGGGTCGTTGAGGATGCGCCGCAAAATCAATTCTGGCACGCCCATCATGGCAACTGGACTTCCGCCGCCGTCGGCGCCGCTGGGCAGTGGAACACGCTGATTATGCGGCTGAACGATTACGCACCACCGGGCAATATTGTGTTCGAGGCTCATGGCGCGCAGATGTATATCCGAAAAATCACCCTCACCCTGACCGAACCTGATGTGGTTCCGCCTCCCGGCGGCTACACCGGAGGCGACGGTGAGCCGGTACCCATCCCCGTCCCCGAGCAGGGCCAATGGGGCGACGTCATCTATGTCAACTTTAACGAGGCCACCGGCACGGGTGAGGTCGGCGCCGGGTCTCCCGGCTATCAAGGCTTGCGCGTCAGGCCGAACCACTGGGCGCCGGGCGGCAGTATCGGTGCGTATAGCATGATAGACGGCAGACGCGCCTATCGGCACGGCACATCGGACACGGTGGACGGCGGCCAAGGCGTCTCCATCTTCGGCATGTGGTTCGGCTCGGATTTTACCGCCGGATTGCAGGACAGCGACGATATCCATGTGACGGTCGTTTACTATAACGAAGCGGATGACGGTTTAGACAGCAATGCCTTCAAGCCGGAATACGCCTTGGACAATAAGCCCCCTCCCGCGCGTGAGGACTTTTGGCCCGGGGACGACCATCCCCGCTCCGACGGCTGGGAAGCCGTGGAATGGACGATTCAATGGGGTGACATCAAGAGCGGGCACTGGGATGGCATGATTATGTCCGTCAGCGCCCTCAAGCCGGTGTGGATCAACATGATTGTGATAGAGAAGGGTTCTTCGCGCGCCGATACGAAGACGAGACTCCAACGCCTCTACGACCAATGGAGTGCCGTATCGCAAGGCAATATTACCGATATTTCATGGGGACATCTTCAATACGCGCTGACCGCCGCCCATATGGTGCTGAACACCAGCCCCGACCCAGACCCGGAACACACATCCTACGCGGAAGCGCTGGCAGCCCTGCGGGACGTCATCGCCAACCTTGAGAGGAATCCCCGCAAAACGGGCTATCTCCGCTATGACAACGTGAGCGGGGCGGCCGTCCCGGACAAAAACGGCGTGGACTTGGATTTCGGAGGCTCCCTCAGCCCCAACAGCTCTCTCGGCATCGCCCACAGCAAGGGCGCCGTGGGTACACCATCCGTTTCGGGCGGCAGTTGGGGCAATCCCCACATCGGCGTCATCTTGGACGCGGACTATGACACAGGTGTTCCGGCGGACTATTTGGTGACCATTGAATACTACGCCGACACCGCCATGAGCGGCGCCATCGGTTTCCACTACGCTGCCGGCGGATATTCAAGCTATACCGCCGCCAAGGCCGGGGTGTGGGATACGGCGTATATCGTAGCCGAAAACCTGCGGCCCGACGGCACCTTGGCCTTCTACGTTGAGCTGAAAACAGCGCCCATCTATATCCATGCGGTTACCGTTACCCTCTTTGACCCCGGCGAATCCGACGACCCCGACGACTTCGGCACACCGGGCCCTGACTCCGACTGGAGCGAAGAAGTCAGTCTTTGGTGGGAATCAGATGGACTGCACAAGGACGGGCTGGCCTACGGCGACCAATTCAACCTTGTCAAGTATGAGCTTGCGGAGCGGGACGGCCGGTGGGGCGCGAAGACCATCCCCGTTTCCTTTGGCACGGGTACCGCGGGTGATACCGGCTACGGTATGGCAGACCCGGCGGAAAGCTATATTATGTTCTTCAATTTGCCCGACGAGTTTAAGAGCGGCTATATGCCTCCCGAAATCGAAGTGATGATCGAATACTGGAATCATCCCCTCACTGCGAGAAACCCGGTGGGCGGGCAAAATTTCGGCCCCTATGACAGGCAGTTTGGTTTCTTCCTCCAGTATTTGAAGGACGGAAACTTGAGCGGCATGGCCGATCAAGCGCCTTTCGGCACCTCTATCGTGGCCACCGGCACCGAGGAATGGATGACGGAAACCCTTCGCTTGGCAAATCCGGCTTTTGAGCGGGGCTTTTGGAGCTATGACCTGTCTCTGAATGTGCAGGAAGGGATGATTATCCGCTCCGTCACCGTCCGCAAGCCCCAAGAGATTGCCATCAACACAGATGGCGGCGACTTTCCCCATATGTACTATGCCGGGGAGAGCATTGAACTGCCCGTAAGCGTGACGAACACCAAATCCTCGGCTCAGGACGCGGTGGTAACGGTGCGGCTGTACGACTACAACGACATTTTCATTGCCGAGATATCAGATTCCAAGCAAGGCGTGCTGCCGGGCGAGACGGTGGTATTGACGCCCACATTCGCGCCGGGGAGTGTGCCCAAGGGCTCCTACCACGCGGAGTTTACCTCTGGCGACGGAGTCGCCGACTACGCCACGGTGAAAGATTTCTTTACCGTCGTTGAGGAACTGGATGACTTGGTCGCCGCCGGCATCATCGGCATTGATTCCTTTGGCGTGGCCTCCCACTTCCTCTGGCACGGCGATGAGCCGGTGAGGGGTGAGGGCAATCATGCGGGCGAAAGCCCTCTGGAATTTGAGGAGCGCCGGTACAGGGACTACGACCAGCCGATCCTAACGGCCATCAAGGTGATGAAGGCGGCGGGGATTACCACCGTCCGGGATGAATACACTTGGTTTGAAGTCGAGCAAAGCAACATGAATCAGGAATACCGATTCACCAAAAGCCGTTGGATTTCCTTGATGGTTCAAAACGGCATCACCCCGATTATCGTACTTAACTACGGTCACGACTACTGGGGCTGGGATCCTGACAACGGCACGGAATACAGCGGAAAAACCGGCACCATGTTCGAGCAGTTCCCCAAAGCGGGATATCCGCTGCCAAACAACCCCTATCTGGCCGGGCAGCCCCAAGCCCTGAAGGATAATCCCCGGGATTACATCCAAGCCTGCGGCGACTATGCGTACGCCCTTCTGAGGCACTTCAACGACCCGACCCAGCCTTACTACGCTGAGACAAGCCAGCTTACGCGCTTTGAAATATGGAACGAGCCCAACCTCCACTCCACGGCGGACATCTTCTTCCCTGTTCTCAAGGAACTTTATGAGCGGGCGAACCAAGCCTTCGCGGATGCGTATGCCGACGGGGACAGGCCGACAAACGACCGACCCTACATCATCGGCGCGGCGGTCTGCATGTACGCCGAGCCGTGGATTGACCGGCTGTTCAGAGGGCTTGACGGGTGGAAGTACATGGACGCGTTCTCCTACCATTACCCCGACCATCCCCAAAGGGGCAAGCACCTGATTCAAGCCACCGAGATTCAAGACCTAGTGGCTCAAGTGTCGGCGAGCAAGTCGGACGATAGGGGCAGCTACGGCCCTCAAGGCAAGAGAATGCCCATCTGGATTACCGAGCTGGGCGATTCCAACTACCGTATTCCCGAACTGACCACCGCCGCTTGGTATGCCCAATACTACCTAGAACACCGGGCCTACTGGGATTCTGCCGACACCCTCAACGAAGCCCTCTACCTTTACGTTCTGCAAAACTATACCATGATGAACGCGGTGCAGCATCAGGTGCAGGACCACGGCATCACCTACTTGGAAGGCCCCTTCGCACCCAAGCCGGCAGTCTCCGCCCTCAACGCGGCGGCGTGGCTCACCCGGGGCGCCGAGCAGGGCAAGCGATATGACGGGTTGAGCTTCCCCCTCCGCGCGGAGTTGCAGAGCAACGCCCCGGCAGCGGGTGTCAGGGCTTATACCTTCTACGGCACGGCGGACAGCGCCATGAACGCGGGAGACCAAATTATCGCCCTCTACGCTTTTGACGGAGTGGTTCCGGTCAGCATTGATCTGAGCTTGGTCGCCAACAATGTGGGCACAAACTTCATCCTTTACGATGGCTACGGCAATGCCGTCAGCGCCGCCTTGACCGGAGGCAAGCTGGCTCTCACCCTCACCGAGCTGCCCACCTATATTGTCGTCCCGGCTGCCTATGTCGATAAGAGCAAGGACGTGATTCTCGGCAGCGCGCTGTATGCCACGGACAGCGGCGTGCCTACTGTGGAGACGGGCGGTATCCTCACCTTTAACATCAACCGTTTCGCCGAAGCGCAGAATGTGAGCGGTATTTACAGTATCAACCTTCCCCGGGGCTGGACGCTGGTTGACAGCGGAAACAATCCCATCAGTCAAGTCTCCTTCGGAACCGGATCCACCGACCAAATCCATGTCCGCGCCCCGGACATCAGCGGCATGGGCAAGTTCTTCATCAGCATCGAAGACGGCTCCGGGAAGGTGTACGCCAACCTGAGCTTGGAGGCGACCGTGCTGGAGACCCTCTTGGTGGAAACCTATCCCGTGATGAGGGACGGCGGCATTTGGGAGGTTGAGGTGAAGATCACCAACAACACCGGCAACCTCCTCCCGGGCGGCAACATCACCGTAAACATGCCGAGCGCTGCGGGAACGAAACCCTATGCTGACGTCCCGGCCAGAAGCAGCGTGACGGTCAGCTTCCCCTATCCCGAACTGAACCCCGATTCGCCGATGCCCTTCAGAGCCACCCTGAGCGGCGGGGCGGAGGGAAGCATCGACCGCACCCTCAGCGCTTTAGGGGTTCTATATGCCGATGGTCTGAATTTCAATAAAGACAATCCCGACTGGGCCGGAATCCCTTGGGCAGAAGCCATTCCTTTCTACCCCGACTACGAAAACTACGGAAATGTGCGGAGCGGGAATCTGCCCCCTAGGACATGGTACGGCACCGACGATTTGGACTTTACCGGCAGAACCCTCTATGACGAGGAATATCTCTACATTCAAATCGACGTGACCGACGACCGTCACGTTCTGTTTGGCGACATCAACAATTCTTGGCAGAACGACAGCCTCCAGATTTCCATCGACCCTATGCGCGGCCCGGGTACCGCGAGAGATGTAGCGGGGCAGCACGCGGCGGGCGGCTACAGGGGAGAAATCAGCATCATCGCGGCCATCTTCCAGTCCGGCCACTACGGCATGGCCATCAACTACAACACTGTGCCGGGACTGACCGCCCGCAACCTGCGGGATAGCCGCATCAACGTCACACGGAGCGAGGTGTCCAAGAAGACCTCCTATTCCATGGCCTTCGCTTGGGCGGATATTTTGATGGCGGAGCAGCTCGCCGCCGGCTTTAACCCCGCAAACATCCATCTGGGCTTCGCCGCCACCGTCAACGACAGTGACCGCGGAACCGACAGGGGCTGGATGAACTACATGGACGGCATCGCCTTCGGTAAGGACGCGCGGCTGTTCGGCGACTTGACCCTTGCTCCGTCCAACATTGCCTTCGCCCTTCCCGCGCCGACCTATACCGTCCTCTACAACCGCAACGGCGGCGACACTTCCTCTTCCGTTCCCACCGACGGCGGGCGCTATGAAGAGGGAGAGACGGTCAACGTGCTGTTTAGCCCGGCGCCCTCCCGCACCGGCGGCTTCGCATTCGCCGGTTGGGCCACTGCTCCCAGCGGAACAGCCGTTTACACATCAGGCGGGACGGAAAACTTTGTTATGGGCGACGAAAACGTCACCCTCTACGCGGTTTGGCTTCCGACCGGCGACGCTCCGGCAATCTTCGGGCCGGACTCCATGCTTCTAACAACGGGCTATACGGCCACTTCCACCGAGGTGTACGATATCATGGGAACCCCCGCGCCGGGTGTGTCAATCACCGCCAGCCACCCCGATAACGGAGGGTTAATCACTTGGAACGCCGCCGCGAAAACGCTGGATATTGCGGCAGGCCTTCTGCCTCCCCCGGGCGAAGCCGCCGGCTATTACGAGGTGACGCTTACGGCGACCAACACCCACGGGACCGCATCATTGACGTTCACTCTGACGGTTGCCGAACCTGAAAACGGGCGTTTCTTCGTAAACTATAGCCCCAATACAACAGAAACCGTCGCCGGCACGGTTCCCACAGACGATACGCCCTACGGCTCCGGCGAATTGGTGACCGTACTGTTCCCCAGCCCGGCGCTGACCCGGGAGGGCTACATCTTCACAGGCTGGGCGACCAGCCCGACGGGGGACGCCGTATATACCGCCTCGGGAACAAACTCCTTCAATATCAATAGAAACATCAGTCTCTACGCGGTTTGGATCCTCGATTCTGAGAGCGTGGTCACGGAGGAAGATTATTACATACCGCCAATCGTCCCCGACCCCGAGTCCGGCACGATTAACGTGGGCGACGTGATTCTTGATGTGGATGTCAATGACGGCATAGGCTCCATCAGCCCGACGGAGGAAGATGTAAATACCATCATTGAAGAGATTTTCGGCAACACAGAAGAAGGCGAAATCCCCACCACCCCCGTAATCTTCGACCTGAGCGGCAAAGACGTCACAGGCTTTGCTTTCAACCTCCATGCTGTGGAAAGATTTGCCGAAGCGGAGCTCACGGTGGTCATCATCCTCCCCAACGCGGAGATAACCCTAGACACGGAAGCTCTTGCCCTTCTAGCCGACACAGACCAACCGGGAACCACCCTTGTGACGGTGGCGGCGGTTCCTGTGGAAGAGACTGAGCTGACCAAGATGCAGACGGCTCAAGTGGACGGCTACGAAGTCATCGTCCTTGACCTCAACGTCTATGTGGGCGACGACAAAGTCAACACCCCAATGAGCGTCACCCTCACCTACGACCTCAAAGAAGGAGAAGACCCGAGAGCTGTGAGGGCGTGGCATTTGGATGAAAGAGGACGGAAGACCCGGTTGGCCGGCGTCTACGACCCGGAGACCGGCCAGATCACTTTCTTTACGGCTCACCAGTCCATCTTCGCCATCGGCTACGACGAAGACGTCGCGAAGTGGATTAACGTGTTCAGCGATTTGAATGAAGCCGACTGGTACTACGACGCGGTGGCCTATGTCAACGAACGCTACGATATGTTCGCCGGGATTGGCGGCGGCAGACTGGGCGGGGATATCGAGATGACGAGGGCGATGTTTGTCACCATCCTTTGGAAGCTGGAAGGGATGCCTATTGTCACAGGAGAGCAGGTGTTTACCGACGCGGCCCCGGGAGCATGGTACTATGACGCTGTGCAGTGGGCTTACGCAAACGGTGTGACCGCCGGAACCGGCGACGGCAAATTTACGCCTGAACGGAATATGACCCGTCAGGAGCTGGCGACCCTCCTGCACAACTACGCGGTCAACTTCAAAGGCTGCGACATTCCCGAGAATCGGGAGCCGGTAGACTTCAGCGACCCCAATTACATAGACGTCTGGGCGGAGAACGCGATTCAACTGCTCCGTGACGCCGGCGTCTTCGATGAAGACCAAGACGACGCCTTTAACCCGCACGATGAAGTAACCCGCGCCGACGCCGCGCAGATATTCAAAAATTTCCTGAGATTTGTGGTGGGGAAAGAGTAACGCACGAAGAGAGAAAGAGAAGGGGCGATTTGTTCGCCCCTTCCGCTTAAAGAGGGAGAGTTTGTCTATGAAAAAAGCAGAAATGACACATAGAGAGCGGATTTTAGCCGCAATCAAACATCAGCCTACTGACCGGCTGCCGCTGGACTATTGGGGCGTGGCCGAATTCACCGATAAGCTGAAGAAGCATTTTGGCGCAAGCGACATGACGGGCGTCGCAAAAGCGCTCGATTTAGACTGTATTATGGGGGTAACCGTACCCATGATTCAGCCGGGGCGTAAAAGCGATTGGGGGGTTGAGTACATAAAAGTTCCCCTGCCGGACGGTTCCGGGTTTTATGATGAGCCGGCGTTTCATCCCATAGGCGGCTATGATACCATAGATGAGATTGAAGAACATTACGAGTGGCCGACCACCGATATGTTTGATTACTCGAAAATCAAGGAGCAATGCGATACTCATCGCCGTAATGGATACGCGATTGACGGGGGCTATATATCCCTCACCTACTTCTATGAAATCATACGGGGTACGGAGCAAATGTTTCTCGACTTTGCGGGCGACCCGGAACTGGCGGAGTATGTGCTGTTCAAAATCAACGAGTTCGCTTCCGACCATACCCGAAAGATTTTAGAGGCAGGCGACGGCCTAATTGACATCACACAGGTGACAGATGACTTTGGCAGTCAGACGGGGCTTTTGATGAGCGCCACGATGATTGAACGGTATTTTGGAGCGTATTATCAAAAAAATATCGCCTTAGCCAAAGAGTTCAATGCCCATGTATTCCATCACGACGACGGCGCCATAACCGAGCTTGTGCCGTGGATTGCGGGAAAAGGCTGCGAAGTTCTAAATCCCCTGCAATGGCATCTTCCCGGTTGGGACTTGAAAACGCTGAAAGCGGACTTCGGGGACAAGCTGTGTTTCCACGGAGGAATTGATAATCAGCTTGTACTGCCGTTCCAAGGGGCGGCGGAGGTTGAGGCGGAGGTGCGAACCTGTATTGATACGCTGTATTCCGATAAAACCGGGTACATATTAGCGCCATGCCACTGCATACAGGCAATTACGCCGATTGAAAATGTGCTGACGATGTATGAATATGCGAAGACATATGGAGCGGTAAGATGAGCAAGCATACTGCGGCACTGTCTATTAAGGCTACAATAGGGCAAATATGCCTCTAACCGCCCGTTTAAGGAGACAATATTCGGCACAGGGATTATTATATATATGAGATGGTCTGCAAAATGATTGTTTCTTTTGGCTCAAATCCGGTCTTGTCGATAAGCCTGCGGGTAACCGTCGCATACGAACCACCCCAGCAGGTCTAATAGAAACGGAGTGTTCCTACAACACTTCAAATGCTATAAGAACACTCCGTATGGAGCGGGCGAAGGGAATCGAACCCTCGCTGCCAGCTTGGGAAGCTGGCGCACTGCCATTATGCAACGCCCGCATTATTTTTTCTTGACAATCTCCACACCCGAGCCGAACTGCTCTTCTAAATCGGGAAAACCGTCCTGACGGGGACGCGGCACTTCCGTATCCTTCTCTGGGTCCCAAAGGAGCTTGATTACATCGTCGTCAAGCGCGTTTCCGTCGGGGCCGTAAAAGCCGCCTTCGCGGGTATTGATGATGTTGACGCCGATTGCGGCGGCGGGTTCAACAGCTTCCGGCGCCTCCGGCGGGGCAAACTCCGGCTGCCCGGACAGGGAGCTGTCTTTTTCGCGGGGTTCGGCGGCATGGTCGTCATAATCGCCTTCGATTTGCGCCATCACCGACTGCTCAATTTCAAACACGGCTTGGCTGGCGGCGTCTTCAAGCGTCTGCCGCGCGGTTTGCGGGGGTATGTCGATGGTAGGGATGACCGAGAGCTGCTCAATCTGCCGCTGGTAAATTTCGCGCAGGCTGTTGACAAAGGTAACGGTCTGCTGACGCGCCGTGTTGAGGCGGAATTCCTCCGTCTCAAGGCGGCGGTTTAATTCTTCCACTTGCGCGTCCGCTTGGCTTTGCGCGTCCGCGAGCAGTTTGCCCGCGTCCCGCTTGGCCTGAGTCATCATTTCATCGGCGTTTTTCTGCGCTTCGCGCCACGTTTTACGCATCGACTCGTCGACACTGCGATACTCCTCCAGTTTGTCGACAAGGACACGGATTTTGTTTTTAAGCAGCGCGTTTTCTTTGAACAGAGACGCGTAATCCTCGGTTAGAACCTCCAAAAAATCGTCTACGGCGGTCATGTCGTAACCACCCATAAACGATTTGCCGAATTTCTTGTCGGCAACTTCCTGCGGCGTCAGCAAAAAAGCACCCCCCGGAGTGGTGATAAAGATATGCGCGGACTAGATGTACAGCCCGTTGTTTTCCAACTCCCCAATGAGGTCGCCGCCCATGATGTCGATGCTGGCGGGGGTGAGGAGGTAGGTGTCGCGGGCGATGGGTTTGATTTTGCCGTGGTGGGCGTAGACCACCCCGGAAAGAAAGTCCACCAGACGACGTTTGGCCTCTTTGTTGGCTTTTTCCAAGTTCAAGACCACCGAACGGCGCTCAAGCAGATGGTCGGCGATGTCGGAAGCGCCGTCAAAATGCTCGGGCTGAACGACCACGACCTGAAGCTGTGTCGTGGTGTGGATGGAAACAACCTTGTCGCCCTTCGATACATCCACCGCGGGGCGGGGCTTGGTTTCCCTGCTTGTGAAGTTGGAAAAATCCTCGAACGCGTCCGTCTGCTCGTCTGGGTAGGGTTTCGTCAGGCGCTTGAATTCCTCTAAAATGCCCATTATGTACCTCCTATGCTTTCTTCGCTAAACGCGGAGCCGCGTATATATCTACTATTATCCATCATTATCGGTATTATGTCAACAGCTTTTTTTGAAAAATTAAAAGAAATTTTCGGCCCCCGCAAAATCCCGGCAGCGGTAACGCTTACGGATTCACGTCGTTTCCAGTGTGTTCCTTATCCCACGGTTTAGATTCAGCCGTCAGTCCAAAATGCTGTGCAAGGATTTCGAGTGTTTCTAATTTTGTGTCGGTTGTCGCGTCTTTTCGCACAACCGTAAAAAAACCGCTGTCCGTCCATTTGTCATAATGCTCTTGGCTGTTAATCAATGCGATGGCTTCATTAAAATTTTTCAGTGTCCTTTCAGGATTGGCGGTTTTCATTATTTGCTCGTATAAGAATACTTTGTCAGAATCATCTCGATTGAAGAAATTTTCAACAGACATAGACGCGGGACATAACATGACCGCAACTTGATTGTAATCTGCAATTTTCTTCAATATATCGGGCGGAATGTTCGTATCCACAATAACCCGTTGGAATTTTGATATGTGAAGCAGATATGTTATCTCAAACTCCGCCAGCTCCCTTGAACCTGAATATATCCAATTCTCATAAACCTCCGGCGGTCTGTTAAGAAATTCGCTCCAGTTCTTCATCGTTTGAAAATAGCATATATTGGGGTATTTATCCGGCGTCACGATCCCGTCGGGGATGCAGTTATAATTCTCGCCGCAATGAATCAGATTGTATTTCTCCGCAAGCATTTTTGCCATTGTTGATTTTCCGGCATATGCCGTGCCGGTTATAAACATAACATTTTTCAGATAATGCTTTATAAGGGAATTATTGATTTCCATTATATCCCTCTTTTCTCGTTTGACAAATACTGTCGCGCAAAAAACTTAACCACGCAAGATTTTACCGTATCACCCTGCTTTCATACAAGTCCTTGCCTGCGACGATGATTTCGTCCCCGGGCAGCAGCGTGCCGCGCACATCGGGGTGGTATTCCGCAAGGTAATAGTTTTCCCGCTCCAGCGCGCTGTAGAGCGTCACATCCTTGCGGACAACGCGGCCCAAGAGGAGGCAGTAAACATAATAACCGCCTGTTTCCTCATCCATCCGCAGACCTTCCCACGGGATGCGCACCCCTTCATACTCGTTGTATATCAGCTCTCCCTGCAAGCGGCGCTCGGAGATGAAGCGGTTTATGTAGCGGTCGCTTGAGAAAACGACGACGCACTCCCCGTCTTGCGACGCCGACACGCGCTCCACATTCAAAACGGCCGTAAACCCGTTGGTAAAACGGATTCTCGCGGTTCTCCCCAGTGTCTGCGCCTGATAGGCGGGCATCAGGGAGACATAGCGCCATGTCCATCCCCGCACAAGACGCCCTTTGCCATCCTCCGCGGGGAGAGAACGCAGGGCGTTGTTCATAAGATACCCCGACACGGTGAGATTGCGGAGGGCTTCGGGCGTCCATACGGCCTCAAGACCGTCGGTCAGGGATGAAAAAAGACCGGGGCGGTCGGCGCGCAGGGCGTCAGACGCGACGAGGACGGAGGCTTCGAGGGCGGCAATTTCCTCCTCAAGCTGCGCTATGCGCGGCAAAAGGATAGCGGCGCCCTCGTGAGAGAAATTCTGATGAAACAGCAGCGCCTTGATATCCGAGCTTTGCCGCGGCAGCGACGCCAGCCGTCCTGCCGAGACAGAATCCAGCAGCGACGCCGCGCGCAAGCGGATTTCCGCGTCCAGCGACGCCGTATCGGTAACAATCCCGCTGCGGCCCGCGATGTATTGCAGCAAGTCGCGCCGCGCCGTTTTTTCCGCCAAAAGAAAGCTGGCTTGCCGTGTTCCCTCGCTGTAGAATGAGACGGCAATGGTTTGCCCGGCGGAGACGCGCTCCCCTTCCCCGGCGGTAAACTCAATCAAACCAGACGGCAGGGAAAACACATTTTCATCGCGAACCACCACCCCGGAAAGGGGAAGCGTTTCTGCCGTCGTCATCAATGTCGCCGTGACGGTTCGCACTGGGTCGTCAAAGGCGGAGAAGATGTGGACGCCCATATACGCGGTCACAAAAAGGCAGATGGTCAGCGCGACGATGCGCGTAATCCAAAATCCTTGATTTTTCTTCATTTGCTCCCCTCCAGCAGCCGCTCGACGACGGATATGCCGCTCTGTGAAAAATCCTCCAGCCAATGCGCGTTGATTTGATTGAAAAACCATGTGCGCTGCCGCTTGGCGTATTGCCTTGTGCGCAGGGCAATCTCCGCCGCCGCCCGCTCAGCGGGCAGTTCCCCGCGCAAGACCGCCCGCGCCTGAACATACCCGATGGAGTTCATAGGCGCGCAAGCCTCCGGCACGCCGCTGTTCAAAAGAGTCCGCGTTTCCTCAATCAGCCCGTTTCGCAGCATGGCGGCGGCACGGGCCTGAATACGCCGCTCCAGTTCGCCCCGCTCCGGGTGCAGTCCGATGTAAATGAACGTCCACCCGTCCGGCGTGGGGGGAAGCCCGGTCAATCCGTTCGTCAACGCCCGGAGATAAAACCCGGAACCTCCGGCGACGACGGGGAGGTTCCCTCTCGCCAGCACCGCCTCAACGCAAGCCCGCGCCGCCCGTGCGTAGCGCCCCGCCGACCATTCTTCCTCCGGCCCGGCGACGTCCATCATATGATGCGGGACGCCCCGCCGCTCCTCAAGGCCCGGTTTGGCCGTGCCGATATCAAAACCCTTGTATATCTGCACCGAGTCACAGGAGACGACCTCGCCGCCGAAACGCAGCGCCAATTCCACAGCCGCCGCTGTTTTGCCGCTTGCGGTCGGGCCGACGACGGTAAGGATTTTTGTCATCGCCCAAACTGCCTTCCCAAGTCACCCCTTGTCAGGCGCATGGCAATCGGGCGCCCATGCGGGCAATGGCGCAAATCGGGCGTTTCCATTACCAAACCCGCCAAACGCTCCATATCTTCCCGCCGCGAGGAGCGCCCCAGCTTGACGGCGGCCTTGCAGGCGACGGCTTGCATGGCTTTTTCCCGCAGGTCGGGACGGCGGCCCGAGAGCAAAAGGGCCGCGATTTCGCTCAGCAGGGCGGGGATATCGCTTTCCTCCACATCACCCGGCGCGGCGCGCACCGCCAGCGTCCCCGGCCCGGAAAGGTCGGCCTCAAACCCCGCTTCCTCCAAGAACGTCTTTTCCCGCACCAGAACGTCCAGCTCCGGCTGACTGAGCGCCACCGCGCGCGGCAGCAGAAGCTGCTGGGAAAAAAACGGGCTGCGCTCCGCCTTGAGCCGGTTGAACAAAATCCGTTCATGCGCCGCGTGCTTGTCGATAATCCACAGCGCGTCAGGCGTTTCGACCAGCAAATAGCCCGCCATCGCCTCGCCAATCAAGCGCCAGCTCAACGATTCGGGCGGGGGGGACGCGGGGAGCGGCGTTCCGCCGTCCCCTGCGGCGAGAGGGACGGGAATTGAGGATTGCGGGGAAGCTCCCGAAACGGCGTGTGCCGACAGTGAGGCGCTATCCAACACCGGCAAACGCGCGCCGGAGGGCATGTATGTGGCAATCCGCACGGGCGGGGCGGTTTCCGTCCCCGCCTGCCGCAAGGCTTCACGGCAGGCGTTGTATACCGCGTCGAAGACCGCGCGGTCGGTTTGAAATTTAATCTCGCTTTTGGCGGGATGGACGTTGACGTCAAACGTATCCGGCGGCATGGCGATATGCAGGCAGCACACGGGAAAACGCCCGCTCATCAGCATCCCGTCATACGCCTCCTCCAGCGCCGCCGTCAACGCGCGGCTTCGCACAGGCCGCCCGCAGACAAAGAAATACTGCATCGCCCGCGCCGAACGCGACAGCGCCGGCAGCCCCACAAATCCACTCACCTTAATCTCCGGGAACGGGCTATACACCGCGCCCTTGGGGAGGGGGCAGAGCGAGCGAGTGAACTCGCCGCCCAGAATACTGTATAAGCAGTTTTTCAAGTCGCCGTCGCCCGGCGTGTGCAGCGTTTGCGACCCGTCCTTGATAAAGCGCACCGACAAATCGGGGCGCGCGAGCGCCGTGCGCACGGCGGCCTCCTGCGCCGCCGCCGCCTCAGTGCTGTCTTTTCGCAAAAATTTCTGACGGGCCGGTGTGTTGTAAAACAAATCCCGCACGGCGACGGTCGTTCCCTCCGGGCAGCCCGCCTCGCCGGACGCCGTCACCGTCCCCGCTTCCAGCGTCACCGACGTACCGGACGCCGTCCCGCGCCGCCGCGTCAGCAAGTCAACACGGCTCACGGCGGCGATGGCTGCCAGCGCTTCGCCGCGAAACCCCATCGTGACGATGGCGCGGAGGTCTTCGGCTGTGCGCAGTTTGCTCGTGGCGTGACGCAGAAACGCCCGTGAGGCGTCCTCCGGCGACATCCCCGAGCCGTTATCAGTGACGCGGATTAGCGCCACGCCGCCGCGTTTGATTTCCGCCGTCACCGCCGTAGCGCCGGCGTCTACGGCGTTTTCAAGCAACTCCTTCAAAGCCGACGCGGGGCGTTCGACCACTTCCCCGGCGGCTATCAGATTGGCAACCTGTTGAGAAAGAATGTGTATCATAGTACCCCTATCATACCATAAAAAAAACCCTGTGCCAAGCACAGGGTTTTAATTCGGTTGGAAGTTACGCTTTGAGCTTGCGGGCCACAAACACGGTCGCGCCCGCGGCGAGGGTGAGGACGATGAGCGCCAAGGCAATCATCGTGCTGTCGCCGGTGGGGCCGCCCGCTACGCCAGCTGTGGTGAGATACGCGCTTGTGGCGCCGAGGTCGTCAAAACCGTCGTCATAATAGCACACAAGGATTTTAACGGCGTCGCCTTCGTTGTTGGGGATGTTGATGCCGAGCGTCGCAAAGTTGAAAACCAATTTCCCGTCACGATAGACATCGTCGGCAGAGAGGTCATACTGACCGCCGCTCCAGCTCCAGTCGTTGAAATGGCCGAACACGACGAATTGGATGCCGCCTTCGGGCTTGGAGGGAACTTCGAGGACAAGAGAGGTCGCGCTCGCCACTTCGGCGATGGTCAGGGTCGAGGTGCCTTGGTCTTCCGCGCCTGCGGTTGCCCAACCCTTTTGGGCTGCGGCGGCTCCACCGAGAGCCGTGAAGTTGTTCAAGGGCAGAGTGACGTTCGCGAGGGCGGGGGCGGCGATCATGGCTACGAGAATGGCCGCCAGAGCAAGGGATAGTAACGCTTTTTTCATTTACAAGTCCTCCTTGTTTTTATTCGTCGGGACAAGTCTCGAAAGGTG